>JGI20154J14316_10004751_pt1 | contig 10313 bp, 10 predicted proteins | sample COG_04_FD_14316 | JGI IMG/M metagenome (IMG submission 14316) | reverse complement strand
TTAGAGAAATTATAAATACAAAGGTTGAAAATCTTTAATATACCCTCTACATACTGGACAATTTACATTATTTATATCACCTGCATATTCAACAAATCGTGTTTTACAACCCGAACATAAACAATGACCGCAAGGATTAATAAATTCTTGAACTTTATTTGTTAAACATAGAGAACATGTATTAGAATAATTAAGATTATTTAATGATTTAATTATATCAAAACATTCATTAATATCAATTCTAATTTTAACATAGTCTTCTTTTGCAGATTTTAGAATATTATTTTTTTCTATTTTTTGAGATAATAAAATAATATTTTCATTAATTTTTTTTATTTCTTCTGTTTCAGAATAATCATCATCAAGATTATTAATAAAAGTAATCATTTTTTCAAGTGTTTTTAAATCTTTCTCAACTTTTTTTGTTTCTTCTTTTAATCTAAGATCAGCATTAATGAATATATTTTGTTTTTCTAAAAAATTTTTTTTAAATTCATTAATAGAATTTCTAAAAGATACTACTGGATCTTTTAAATTATCTTCTTTTGATTTTTCTGCTTTTGCTTTATTTATACCTTCAATGATTTCTTGAAATAATTCGTTACAATCAGAAGTTAATTCTTTGTATAGTGAATCTTTTAATTCAACTAATGGTTCAGAATTTTTATTTCTTACAATATTATTTTCAACATTTAGATAAATATTCTGAAGATTATTAGAATATTCTACATAATCTGTGGTATTTATAAAATCATTTCCACCTACAGGATAATATAATTGACTCATAATTTTAATAAAAGAATATATAATATTTATAATATTTTACTTTAAATATCTTGGATATCCATAATTTTAAATTTTATTTTTGAATTGATTTTATTAGATTTAATTAAATCTAGTTTATCTGAATATTCTGAATTAAGTGATGTATTAATTTTAATGATATTATAAATACACAAAATTATTTTAAAAAGATTATCTAAATCATTATAATCTACTTTTTCTAATAGATCATTAATGATTTTTTTGGAATTATTTTGGATATTATTTTTCTTTTCAAGATGAGTAATTAAAATACTTAATCCTGAAATAGTGTCCAAATTATTATTTTTTTTAATTAAATTTTCATATGTTTCTGAATTATTTTTTTCATTGATGAGATTAGAATAAATTTTATTTAGTTCTTTATTTAGTAAAAAGTTTATATCATGTTTTTCATTAATCGAGTTTAATAGTTCTACATATAATTCAATATAAATATGATGTAATAAACTCTTTTGAATAATATTTTCAATAATATAAGTTAGTATATGAGATTGAACAAGTTTTAAAATATCTTGAATAATATTTTTATAATTTTCAGTTGTAAGTTTATTTAATAGACTATTAATAGTTTTAATATTAGTTGTATCAGTATTTTCAATACGTTTAAATCTTTTATTTTTATGAATACCCATTTTATAATATTTTTTATTGGTATCAATGTTATTTAAAAAAGAAATTAGTTGTTCCTTATTTTTATTAGTATAATGTTCTTCAAAACAATTTAAAAATTCTTTTGAAGAAAATATCTCTTCACAGGTCTGCTCGGAATATCGCAAAACCATTATTACTATTAAATATTTTATTTATCTTTAATATATTTAAAGAATAATTTTAATAAAAATATTTTATATATTAAATGACTAGTTCATCAGAAGGAAAAGGACAAATGACTGTTATGGATAAACAAATAAGTATAATTGAAAATTACTTTAAATCTAGATCTAATGATTCAACTGATTCTTCATATAAGTCGGCATTAGATAAAAGTTTTTCTGATTCATCATATAAAACAGCATTAGAAGAATTATTAGAGAAAAGTTTATCAGAACCTGAACCAGAACTAGAATTACCAAAAATTCCTGAATATGCTGTTAAATTATATAATAAGAAGTTTACAATTAAAGGTAAACTTTTATCTGTAGGTTATGAAGTTACTATAATTGTTCATGAGAATAATAAATTAGATTTTATAATTAAATTAATGGGACATAGTTATATTTTTAATAAACAAATTTATACAGATTTAGATTTTTTAAATCAAGATAATGGTAATATTCATATTACAGGTAATAATCCTAAAAGTAAAGAATTGGTTTTTATAATAGAAGGTTGTACTTTTAAGACAAAATTAGTTAGAGGAAATAATTGTCAAATTATAATAGATGAATCTTATATGAAATTAATTAATTTAATTTTTTCTAATATTCGACCAAATATAACTTATATGGCAAGACCTAAAAGTATAAGTATAGTTAATATTGAATTAAATAATCAAACAGGTTTAATAGAATTAACTATTGAAAAAAGTGGTAAAAATGAAAAATATGATCTTGGTAGTAAAAGATCAAGAAAAAAATCTAAGAAATCTAAAAAATCTAAGAAATCTAAGAAAAGAAAAACTAAAAAAAGATCTAAAAAAAGATCTAAAAAAAGATCTTAGAGAAATTAGTTATTTAATTATTTAAAAGATAATTATATGAATGATATATATATGAAAGCAAAATTTAATGATTATAAAAATTTATTAAAAATAATAGGTTTTTTAGATAATTATAAATCTTATGTAAAAGAAAATGAAAAGAAAGATAGTTTAAAAAATATAAAAATATATTTTGAAACTAATATTTTTATAAGTATTGTTGATTTTAATAATGAAGATTATAATGTTTTTACAAATAAAAGAAAATTTATAAATTATTTGGAAAAAAATCCTAATAAAATCTTTAAAAAAAAATATGCAAAAGAACAAATAAATCAAAAAATTTTATTAAGAAAAGTTTTTTAAAAGAAAATTTCTTGGATATATTTAAATTTATTTGGTTCTAAAAATAAATTTAATTCCTTTTTATATAGAAATGCATCTTTGGGATATGTATTATTTTTATGGGCAACTAAATATGTTAACCCATCAATATCTATGTTATAGGCATGCTTTTCATGTCCATCTATCATTCCTGGACCTTCTCCAGTTTGCACAGGAAGAAACCCTCCTGTTCTCCTCCAATGAGTTTTAGTGAAACACATAGTTGATTCATGAATTTGTCTTTTTGCTGAACATTGAATTTTAGTGAATTTTCCGTGATAAACAAAATAAAAAATCATGGCATTCGATCCCACTAAACCTGCTTTTTTAACTAATAAGAATAATACACATTTTAATATATAATTATTTAAATAAATATCATCATCATCCATATCAATACAAATTTCATTACTGGCATGATCAACTAAAAAATTTCTTTTAACTCCAATTTTTAATTTATTTTTAGGATTAATTCTTAAATATTTTAGTTTTATAGGGAATATTTTTTCTCTTACTAATTTTTCATCTTTAATAAATTTTTCAGTTCCATCATCAATAATAACTAATTCTAAAAGTTCATGAGGATATGTTTGGTTTATTACATTATCTAATGCTAAATCTAAAAATTTATTTCTATTGTAAGTTGGCATTAAAATAGAAACATGGGGTAATTTATCCATATTTAGTAAAAAACATATTAATAAAATTAAATTTATACTTATTTAGTTAATTCTTTAATCTTTTGTTTTAATGATTTATTTTCTTTTTCTAATTCTGTAATTCTTTTTTGATGTTCTAAACACCTTTTTCTGTATTTTCTTATAACACCACCTTCTTGAGAAATTTCTAATTTATCATTAATACCACCACCAGTTTGCTCATAATTATTTGAAGTATCTAATCCTACATCATTGTTATAAAAATTCAATTCATTCATTTTTATTTAAATATATATTATAATATTTAAATAATATGGAAAATAATTCAGAAAATAAATATTTACGAAAATTTGTTTGTTCGGATGAACTTTTTTCAGGATTCTCAACATTTATTGATTTAAGACAAGTAGAAACAAGAGAAGATATTTGTGATAAATTTAAAAAGGGTTTGGAAAATGTTTTAAAAGAACATAATTTTGAAAACTTATTAGTTAATCTAAAAAAGAAAATATTTCATATACATGATATAAAAATGGAAACTATTTTGACATCGGATACAGATGATTTATTTTATGTTTGTTTTCATTGAGTTTAATTAAATACCTAAACAACCTTGTGAAATTGGAGGTGTTGCTTCCGCCGGGGGCGAACCGGTCCGATGACCAATGCCACCTGTCCATTGAGTACTCTTTCCAAATCTACCATCTGGTAGACGACATACCCTTGATTGTGTAACAATACATTGGGAATCTGTATCCCAGTCATCAGGATCAATACAATGAAAATCATCGCTTTCGGAGCAGTCTTTAAAACCACATATATGACCAGTATCCTGATACCATTGTGTACATTTTTCTGATGAATCAATCCCATCGGCGTCGAAATCTCTACACGTTGTGATGGAAGTATCGCGATTATTTACACCCAACTGATACCGGTTAGTACTACAAAGCTCCGGTCCCTCATATGAACAACCGCTTATTGACCAATTTGTTTTATCACTAGATAAATTAATCACGGGATCATCATTAGTATATTGGCAAGCGCCATGCCTTTGTGTACTATAACCATTATTGGATTGATGATTATATCCGTCACCATTACAAAAAATACCATATTCTCTTGCAGAAATGTTATTAATATTTTCTGGATTAAATATTATATGCCCATTATCTGTTGTATCTCTAAATACTCTTGGATCAATTGCAAATGATCGATCTGGGGGTGTAGTAATACTACTATGAATATCCCCACTATTATTTATGCTTATATATTGATCGGTATCAATAGTAAGATCTATATTTGAAATAAATTTAAATGGTATAGGTTTACCTTCACAACATTTAGTATTATCTTGAACTTCAGTGCATCCTTCAGAATGACATATAATATTATTATATTGGTTATTACGTTGAAATCCAGGTCCACAGATACCATCATTTCTTCCACTTGCTTGATGTGCATTATAACAAGTATTTAATTCACAACATTCAGATCTTTTACAATCATCGCTACAATTTGTGATTCTTGCAGAATCTTTATGTTTCCATTCTGTACCAAGTTTTGTACATAATTCTGAACAATTATTAAATGGTCCTCCATCAGTACCATTTTCAAAAGCATTATTTTTTATAACTTTATCATAATCTAAATCGTAATTAGTTATTCCAATTCCAGAGTTTATTTTTCCAGTTTCTTGATCTGTATTTTGAAAATCTATTGATAGTTTCTTTAAGGTTTTTGTTGAAGAATCACCTGACTGAATTGTTGTATGCATTTCACCAAAATCATTTCTATTAATAATTCCAATTAAATCTTCAGAAGTAACAGGTGAAGTTTTATTTATAAGAATTATTGGTCCAGAATTATAAATCTTCTGAGATTCATTTTGACCAGTAGAATCATCTGCATCATGTTCGTGATGATAATTACTCAACTCATTTGGAGACCAATCATTAGGACCATTTATGGTCACATATTTTAATCCTATACAACTAGTACTAGCGTTACATTGTTCTATACAATTATTTAAATGACCTGAACTTGATGGAGTTTCCTCCGGTTGACAAACGCCGATATTAATTTCTTGATGTGTGCTTGCGCTATAATCATTATGTACTAATTCATATTTTTGTTTTAAATTAATATTATCAGAAGGTATCTTACCACGATCTCCGCCTCCACAAGCACAACAATTTAGTTCTGGCCAATTAAATTGCATTCCAAACATATCAGAATAATTTTCAAAATCAGGTTTACCATCTTTACAAAAATATTTAGCATAATGATTACAAGTCCAACCAGAAAAATCTCCTAATTTAAATGCTGTTAGATCATCTGTTACACTACTATCTCCCCTGTTACGAACATCTAATCCTAAAGACCCGCATCCAGGTGTGCTACTTCCGCTACAATTATATTCTTCTTGATTTCCCGCTTCTTCTCCTCCTTCGCCGCCCCGCCCTTGCCGCAAATTCTCCTCTATCCAATCAAACTCAGGTATAGTCGAATCAGGTTTAGTACATTGTCCAAAAAAACCGAAAGTAGCTGCGCTGGTATTTTTACACCTATTTGACCATCTAAAATCTTTACCTGATTTACTTGGTATACGATGACCACTTCTATCTATTCCAGTTGCTCCGAAATCCATATAATCTTCTAAATTACCATTTTCATCACATTTTTCCATATTCACAAGATTATGTGTCATTTGACCAGTTTGTGCTGTTATCCATGCTCTTAAAGCAAGTGCTTCTTCATCCATTTCTACTTCATCACTAAGACCAAAGATAGCAGCAGCATCTTTATTGATAATAGCGTCTTCTAGTCCGCTTAATGCAGCATTTGCTCTTTCATAATCTTCTGTTTGTCTTGCTTGATCTTGTTCTAACATTACTAATGCAGCACCTAAACTTCCTGGTGTAGCTGCATCTAATCTTGCTTCTTCTTGTTGAGATAACACAACAGCACCTGTATAACAATTTTTTAAATATTTTTTTGATATAAGATATAATATATTACATTCTATCCATTTTTTAAATCTATTATATGTAAATTCTAAGAAATCTTGAACATCTTTAGATGATTTAATAGATTTATTATTATTTAAAGGTCCTGTATATGTTTTATAAGAATCATAAATAGGGTAAATACATATAATTATTAAGAATATTATCATAAAAATAGATAAAATTAATATCATACTTATAATATAATATAAAATAATTTAATTTATTAAATTTTCAATAAAATCTTTAATTTTATCAATTAATTTTTCAATCTCACTTTCTCCATCTCTTTTATCTAATATATCTTTTGATACACATTTAGTATGATCAATAGGATCAATTATATGATCACTATCTTGACAAGATATATCTTTACAAATATTATCAACACAATATTTACCTACTCTACAAACTAAAGGTTCTCCGGTTGAATTTCTTCCACAAAAGCATTCTTCTGCTATAGGATCTTTATTAGTTGAAGAATATTGAGAGCATTCAGATTTTAAATAATCACTTGTTCTACATCCAGCAAATTCATTATCTTCTGGAAAACAATAGTGCCCTGGTGAACAAACAAAATTATCTTGTCTATCACTTTCACATATACATGAAGCATTTATAGGGTCTGAATTTGTTAAAGAATAATAATTACAAGATGAAGGCATACATTCATTTGTATCTGTAAGAGTATAATTAATAGGGCAATTTATTGTTTCTGTTAAACATCCACTAGCACTACATTTTTGACCAGATGAACATAAATTAAATGATTGAGTATCTATTGGACAAAGACAAAATTCATTATCATTTAATTCTCTATTCATTTGTGAATCTTCACAATTGTTTATTGTTTTACATTTTTCAGGAAAATCGGTATTATACATAGTATTTCTTAAACCATTTTCATCAGTATATTTACACATTTGTTTTGTACCATCATCATTTTGATAACCACATGATTCTGTTAATAATTCTCCTGAAGAATTACAATCTGATAGAGTATTACATTCATAATTAATAAAACTACAATATTTTAATTCTTGGTCAGTTGAAATACATGGAAGATTATTTGCTACTCTTTCTTCTTCACTTACATAATGACTATTTATTTCAGGATTTTTAAGACCACAAGAGCATTGATCATCTATAATATTGGTATCTTGAGTTGAAGATCCATTTTCATTAGTACCGTAAGTACAGAAACTATTACTACGAGTTTCTGAACCAAGACAAGTTGGTGGGGATGTCTCCGTATTACATTCTCTTTTTAAACATATATGTCTTGCAGCATTACAATTACAGTAATTATCATCATTTACTTCTGAATCAGAACAATCTTTAATAGGTCCTATAGAACTACAATTCGGAGTAGAACTATCATTAAATGTAAAATAATTGTTACCTGTAGTATCGCTTCCCCGTCCACATATACTTGAATCTGTATCAGAAACATCATACTGACATTGTTTAAATGAATAATATTTTTCATCTACATCACCATCTTCACAATCTGATTTAGTATAACAATTGAATGTTTCATCTTGTTGATCTGACTGATCATAACCTTTATAACCTGTTTTATATAAACAACAACTTGACGTATTAACAGATTCACCAGAATTTGGATCTGGATAAAAACTGAATGATCTACAATCTGGGAATGCATTACACTTTAGTCTACAATCATTAATGGTTGTAGCACTCGCATTTTCAAAGCACAATTGATCTACCTTTCCACAAGAATTTTTTTCATATGTAGTTTTTAATGTTTTTCTTACTCCTTCACTAATATAATTTCTTTTTATATCATTTTCTTCCCATCCTCTAGAGTCACCATCACAACTATTATTATTTCTATCTACAGAACATTTATTATTTCTTCTATCATAACCTAATGCTTGTTCACCATTTGTATCAGGTTGTGAAAGACTTGGTGTTTCCATTAATTCAAAATTACTATTAGTTATGCAATTACCATTATAATTCAGATATTCACCTTGGTCTAAATTACAAGGACTTATACTTAGATTAGTAGATACACTTGAATCGAGCAAAAAATATCCGGGTTCATTAGATGTTCTTGTCCGTGTATATTTAGTAGTATAAATTTTAATACCTTCTCTTTTTCCATTAATTTGTTGTGACATTTCTGGTACATAATAATATTCTGCTTCGTAATTCTCTAGTTCTCTTCCACTGCTGTACTGGACTTGAGAGGGCGCTCGACGCGCCACCGAGTCCTCCCGTTTGATTATTATATATCCACTATTGAATTGTAGGGAGTCACCTTCAGAAGATTTTGTCGGGATACTTGCCTTTATCATAATTATTGATGAAGATTCATTAACATAATACCAAAGTTGATTTGCCGTCAGCCAACGACCGGGTAATATGGCGTTTGGAATTACCAAATATCGGAATGGCAGTTGATCATTTCTTGGAAATCCCGAAATTAGAGTCTGAAATTCATCCAAAATTTGTAGATCGGAATAGATGCCACTGTTTAAATACACTGCATAACTAGCATCGGTGACTTTTTTTTTTTTTTCACACCTAACAGCATTATCATCACCGATTTTTATATAATAATATCGTGGATCTTCTTCATTAAATCCCTCAACTAATTCTTTTTTTAAAAATATTAAATAAAAAATAACTCCTAAAAAGGCAAAAAATAAATATTTTATTTTTTCATCCATAATATAATATTTATATTTTAATTTTTTATTTTATCTAATTCATCTACACAATCTATATATTTGTGATAAAAATTTTTATATTTATCAAATTCTTCTCTTATATCTTTTGTCCATCCTTTTTTCTCAGTTAATAATTCTAATTTATTTCTTTCATGACATGCTTCTTTATATGATACTTTAAATTCATTATGAACATTATTTAAATTTTCATTTTTTTCTTGTAATTCTTCATATTCATTTTGAAGTTTAGATAATTTCTTTAATACGTTATCCCTTTGCTTTTTAAAAGGATTTATAGAATCTTCAGAATTATTAGAATTATTAGAATTATCTGAATTATCTAGATTATTAGAATTATCAGGATTATTAGAATTATCTAAAATATTAGAATTATCTAAATTTTCAGAGTTATTCAGTTCTATCTTTTTAACTTTTTCTTTTACTGTATTTTCTTTTTTATCTTTTTTTATAAAATTAGTTTTACCTTTTCTTATATTATATAATGATAGAAACTCATTAAAAATTTTTTTATCATTATCATCTGTAATTATTTCAAGGATTTCTTCTACACTTTTTTTCTGAACTTTAAATCTTTTACCTGTTTTATAATCTTTTAAATTAGGATATTTATCTACTAAATCTTTACATATATTTTGTTCATCTGATCCAGAGTTCATTTATTTAAATTCTATAAAATATTTTTAGATTTTATTCAAATTTATTATAACTTAATAAATTTCTTTTATTATTTTATTAAATGTTGTAGAACTTATATCTATTTTTCTCTCAGATAATAATTTTTTTCTTATATCCTCTATTTTTAAAATTCCTTTATTAGAATTATAATATTCTTTTATAATTAATATTTGTTTATCATCAAATTTTTTATTAGATTTTTTTTCATTAAGATATTCATAATCTAATTTTAATCCTTCACTAGTATCTAAATATCCTTTAATAAACAATTTACCATGCGTTATTTCCGCATGATGATTCTTACATAATGGACACAGATTACTTAAATTATTCTTATGAATAGATCCTATATTACCATTTTCATCTGCATCTTTTTGTTCTTTAATATGATGAGTTTCTTCAG
>JGI20154J14316_10004743_pt1 | contig 10321 bp, 13 predicted proteins | sample COG_04_FD_14316 | JGI IMG/M metagenome (IMG submission 14316) | reverse complement strand
GTTGGGTAACCGCTCGCCTAGATGGGGACAAGGGTATTGGATGCTGGGAGGTAGACGCACCGTATATTAAAATATTAGATGAAGGGGGCTGCAACGATGAGCACTAAAGGAAGCGGCCCCCGCAAGGGACACAATGCTGAGAAGCAGCGTAAAAACTACGATGATATTGATTGGTCAAATAAAACCAAGTCAACTAAATCAAAGCCACCTCCAACCGAACAACCCAAAGCAAGCAAATGAGTAAGACACCTGATATTGATCCGGACATTGCCTTTAACCACGTTCGACGAATGCTTGGGGATATTTCTCCTAACTTTGCTTTTGTTGTAATGGATGAGGACGGGGATCTATTCTATGATTACACGAACTATCGTATTGGCAGAATGCTTATGACTGAGGCTTTGGATGATATGGACTCAGATTTCGGTGACCTTGACTGGGATGATTTAATTGAGGATGTCGAGGACGAGGACGACGACGACGAGGATTACATATTTTAAGTATGCTTGATTTCACAGAGCACCCAATCCTCAAGCCGCCCACGGACGAGGAGATTGTCCTTCTAGGAGAAGCTGACCCAAAGCTACTAGAGGAACTGCACAGGGCGCACGAGGGTAGAATCCGGGCAGCTACGGATGATCCTATCCGCTATGGGTTCGACCTACCGGGCTGGGAGCGTATGTCGGACTCCTTCAGGGACTACAATGAGGTTCTAGCACTAGGTGGGAATCGCTGTCTAGCGGCTGAGCAAGAAATCTTTGACCCCGTTGCACAAAAAAGACGCCGTGTCGATGAGATTGACGGCGACTTTAATGTAATAGCCTATGATGAGATCAACGACCGACTTCTTGAATCAAAAGCTCTGGCCCCATTTCGTAAGCCTGCTCAAGACTTATACTGCTATCAATTAAGCGACGGCGAAGAGATTCACTGCTCCAGCACTCACAGGGTTCTTTCTTTTGGTTCATACCATCCGATAGCTGACGTAACATTTCTTGACGTTCCAAAGCCGCCTGATGCTTGCTTGAAGCTGCTTCCTTCATCCGCAAGTACCCTTCTGGTGTCCACTGTGGACATTTACCTTTCAGAGTTACGCGAAGGTGTTCAGCATTGTTTTGGAATAGCTCAAGGTTCTCAATGGCGTTGTTCTGTTTATTTCCGTCAATGTGATGGACTACCTCCTGTCTTGTTAGAGGACGACCTAGACTCTTTGACACCACTAGACGATGCTCTAAAACGTATGGAGTGCGCTTTCTCCGCATTGGAGAATCGGGAGAATAAACCTCAATGTATCCGTCTTTATTTAGTATTCGACCTCCCTTCCATTCAGGGTGACCCTCTCCAGATCGAGGACCAGTCCTCTGACACTTTATCTGATGCTTCTTGCAAACCTTGTAAATCAGCTTCGCAGTTACACGAGGGTCAAGAGTCACTTGAAGTTTATCAGCAATCCATTGTTGAGTTTTCCCTTGGGATTCAATCCAGTCTCGTATCTGGTCCACAGGGTATTCGATGCTATTGTATTTTGGCATATAGTTGTTATGGTGATAATAGATCATATTATAGCATACGGGTAAGCAACTATTTCCTCCGAAGGGATACCGTGTGGGATTTTACGGTTCCAACTTACCATAATTACTTAATTGGCAATGTAGTAAATCATAATTCCGGCAAAACAACGGGCTGCGCTAAGCGGATAATGGAGGCCGTGAGTTCTAATAATGACGGTCACATTGTTTGTTTTTCTCAGAATGCGGATACCTCTATTAAGGTACAGCAGCCAGCCATCTGGGAGATGATGCCCAAGGAGTTCAAGAAGAAGACCAAGAGCATTGATGGTTATATCAATTATTCTATGCAGAATGGTTTCACGGGTAGTTCCTTTGTGTTCCCTGATACAAGGACACGTGTGGACTTCAAGACCTACACGCAGTACAGCAACAATGCTACTATCCTTGAGGGTTTCGAGTTCGGGTTCCGCAAGGAGAACATCAAGGCTGGTGAGGAGTCCAACATAGGAGCCTGGCTGGATGAGTACCTAGGTGATGCTGCTCTGGTTAATACCCTACGTTTCCGACTAGCTACACGGGACTCCAAGATGGTAATTGGTTTTACCCCGATTGACGGGTACACGCCATTCATCTCGGACTACTTAAAGGGAGCCGAGACACTGGAGACTCGACCTGCTGCTTTACTTAATGGCAAGGAGTTACCTATCAAGCAGTACAGCCCTAGCCGTGATGCGGCTGTGATCTACCTGCACTCGGACGAGAACCCATTCGGTGGCTATGAGCGAATTGCAAAGGACCTAGCTGGTCGCCCTGATGATGAGATCAAGGTTCGCGCCTACGGCTTACCTGTTAAGTCCGCTAATGCTTTATTACCATTCTTCAATACTGAGGTAAACGTACTATCAGAGGAACCCAATAAGTACGAGATGACGTTCCCCGACATTTCGGATAAGTCGGAGTTCACCTGCTACCAGGTAGTTGACCCCGCTGGTGCAAGGAACTACACCTGCATATGGGCTGGTGTAAACGAACACGGTGAAGTATATATTCGCAAGGAGTGGCCTGACCGGGATACATACGGCGAGTGGGCTATGTTCGGGGATCCGAAGTGGAAGTACGGACCAGCAGCCAAGAAGATCGGGTTAAATGTCGAGGGGTACTGCGAGTTGTTCAAGGAGATCGAGGATGACCTACAGATAGAAGTAACCGAGAGAATCGGGGACTCCCGTTTCTTTGCTAGGGAAAATGAGAACAATGATGACCTATTTACTTCGTTCTATGATTACGGCCTAAGCTTTATACCATCGGACGGCAAGATGGAGGAACAGGGGATTACTGCCCTTGATGATTGGTTTAACTATAACCCCAACGTAGGGGTAGACGAAGCCAATCGCCCTCTATGCTATATTCACAAGGACTGCGGTAACCTTATCGACAGCCTTATTAACTACAACTCAGCGGGGAAAAGTGACGAGCCACTGAAGGATTTCTTTGACGTTATTCGATATTTGAGAATGTCGAACGGCGGAGAAGGACCGGACTTTTTCTCATCAAATGATATGCAAACAACTAATACTCGAAAGGGAGGATACTAATGCCGAAGAAGAAACTAACACTAATAGCTAAAGAACAAGAAGTTACGTTCGAGGAAGCTATGAAAATCGCAACCGAAAAGCTACCAGAGGGTTCACTTACCGGCAAGGGAAAGAACACCTGGGTAACCGAGGAAGGTGCTTCCATCCTTGAGGAGTCCTTTATGATAGAGGAAATCATTCCTAAGCACTACAAGGGAACTGTACTAGCAGAATGCCCTAACCCTAAGTACAACGTCGTCTTTAGCAAAGAGATTGGCAAGAGGGTAAATGTTTTACTGCCTCGCAAGTGGCAGGGTCATTTCATTAAGAAGGTGATAACCTTTGAGGCTATTGAGGATCAAAAAGGAATCAGCTACCGCTATGTTGGAAAATGAACACATTACGCTTGATCGTAATTGGTGCAGGGAGCAGTCCGACCGATTAGCAAGCTGGGAGATACTTCGTCGTCACGTCCTTCACGAAAGTGGAGTAGCAATGACAAATGGTGACCTATGTGATACAATAGGCGTATCATCGACTTACACTATTCGATTGCTTAAATCTATACAAAAACGACTCGCAGAAGAAAATGCTGAATGAATCAATCTCTGAGTCCTTGACATACGTCCAGGATGAACCCGATATCAAGACCCTACGTTTTGCTTATGAGCAAACAGTAACTGAGCTTGATGCTTACTTTGACCTATGCCGTACTAGTTACGATGACCGCCGCAACTGGTGGCCTGGCAAGAGCCGAGATCATCGCAAGCACGGGGCTGATGCTTTCCCTTGGGAGGGTGCGTCAGATATGGAGTGCCACGTTATTGATGAGCGCATTACTCGTCTAGTATCTTTATTTATGGCATCGTTAAATCGAGCCAATGTACGAGCATTTCCAGTTGAGAGTGGTGATATTGCTAGAAGTAAACTAGTATCGGGTTTCCTGAAGTGGATGGTCAGTTCGGGATATATCCCACGTTTTTATCGAGAAATGGAGTTAGGTGCTAATTATCTTCTTGAGCGTGGTTTACTTATCACCTATGTTGGCTGGCAACAAGAAGATCGTCGATTTTTACAAAAACTTGATTTAGAACAAATTACTGAAATGTCCCCTGAGGTAGCCGAGGCTATTAATAGCGGCGAAATGGACGATGAGTTAGTATCCTTGTTGCAAAACGTTTTTGAAGGAACATCCACCAAGAGAGCCAAGAAAGCAATCAAGGAACTGCGAAAGTTTGGAGTAGCTGAATTGCCTCTTACTCGACGGCAAGTCAATGCCCCGGACGTTAAGACCCTAGCACCTGATGGTGATTTCTTTTTTCCAACTTATGTAACTGATCCGCAGCGAGCACCTTACTGCTTCTGGCGTACTTACTACACCCCACAAGAACTAGAAAACAAAGTCGTCACCGATGGATGGGATGAGGACTTTGTTGAGCACGTTATTGAAAAATATCGTGGTGTAAATATAGATAGTATAGAACGCGAACAGGAGGGCCGTCGCAGCATTAGCCTAACAGATAGTACATACGAAGCAGATGAATTAATTGAAATCTGCTACGGATACCAACGCCTAATTGACCGAGAGGATGGCGCAGAGGGTATTTATTGTACAGTGTTTCATCGTGAATTCAGCGGTGATGAAATCACACAGGGCTATGCGAAGTTTGAGTTACTTAATGGATATGAGGATTATCCCGTAGTTGTCACTAAACTGTCCGAGGACAGTAAACGTCTATATGACACGATGACTATCCCCTCGGTTCTTAGGGGTATCCAGAATCAAATAAAGGTTGAGCGTGACTCTAGGATTGACCGAAACAGCCTAGCCACCTTACCTCCCATTCTCCATCCAGTTGGTCAAGCACCATCTGATTGGGGTCCAGGGCGTATGATTCCTTATCGCCGCAAAGGTGACTTGGACTTTGCCCCAACCCCGGCTTACAACACTGGATCCCTTGAAATGGAAACAACTCTTACTGATCTAGCTGATCGCTTGGTTGGTCTAGATGAAAGTTCAAACATTAGCCAAATCCGCAAGCAGTTCCTAGTGGACAAGTTCCTTAGTCATACTGCTGAAGTTATTCGTATGGCATTTAAATGTTTTCAAAGATTTGGACCAGACGAAGTATTTTTCCGTGTAACTGGAATCCCTGATTCTCAAGTTATGAATAAAGGTGACGCGGATGAAAACTTTGACATCTTGATTAATTTTGATGTACAGAACACCGATCCAGAAACCGTGCAGGCAAAGCTTCAACAGTTCGTTGCACTCAATCAACTTAATGCAAATGGCCGTCTAAATGTAGACAGCCTGCTTGATATTGCTGCCGCTAGTATTGATCCAGTAATGGCTGATGCAGTTCTACAGCCAGTGGAAACAGCTCAACAGCAAGTAATCAAGGATGTAACCGATGACTTGACTAAGATCTTTTCGGGAATCGAAGTACCGGCACGTCCAGCAGGAGCACAAATTGCGATGCAAGCCATCCAACAGTACACTCAGCAACCAGATATTGCACAACGGTTAGAACAAGATGAATCATTCCGCGCACGTTTGGAGAAGTACGCAGGTCAGTACACTTTCCAGATGCAGCAAGTACAGAATGCTGAGATTGGTCGAGTAGGTACAACACCTGCACAGATGGGTGAAATTGATACTCAGAATCTATAATGGACAATATTACCACATCTCAACAAGCCCAGAGGCGAGCAAAGCAAATTGAATTAGATTCTCGTATGAGGAATGTGGCTGCTAGCATTCAAAAAAAATTTGGATATAGCGCACCAATGCTTTCTGGCATCCTAGGTAATATTCACGTAGAAACTGGTAATACATTTGATTACAAGCAAAAGCAGAATAAGGGACCAGGCGAGGGATTATTTCAGTTCGACTTCCACAAACCAAACTACAAGAAGTATTTAAAACGCAAAAAGCTTAAAGACAGTGTTGATTCTCAAGTTGGCTATGTACACGATAGTATTTACGGGGACGAACAAGAGCACCTTGGTTATGGAAACGCAGAAGACCTAAGAGAATTATTTGCTAAGTCCAATGACCCCATAGAGATTTCCGATGCATTCGAGAAAATCTTCTTACGCCCCAATGAAAAAAAATCTCATAGTGATCGACGCAGAGAAGCAAGTCGAATGTATTCACTAGCGTTTACTCCAGCTCAATAATATGAATATACAAGACGACATCAATAGCTTGCACAGCTATGAATCCTTTGCTCGGTTTATTAAGATGATTCACGAACTCCGGGAGGAGACTATCAGTGAAATGCACGAAGCATCAAGTGAGACAATCCAACAGGTTTCTGGTCGAATCATTACATATGATCAAATCCTACAAATGTCAGGATGGGACAAGCTTCAATTGAAGTATTCAGATAGAATGTAAACACGTATGTTATAATGCGCTTATCGCCATCGCTCGGCGTTAATGAGTGGTAATAATATGACAGACGAAATCGAAACTGCTAACGCTGAGGCAGACCAAAGTTCAGTGGACAATAATAATATATCCGTCGAGGATTTCGCAATGCGGAGACTTGGACAACTAAATCCTGAGGCTGAAGAGCCACAAGAGGAAGAGGTCGAAGAAACCGAGGAGCAGGAAACCGAAGAGGTAACTGAGGAGGAAGCTGAGGAATCAGTTGAAACTGAGGAAGCCGATGAGGAGACCGAGGAGTCCGAAGATGTTCTTTCACAGTTAGACTTGGACGATATGTCCGAGGAGGACCTAAGGGAACTAGCAGACAAGCTAGGCAGCCGCGCTGTAGCTCGATTCGGTGAATTGACTGCAAAGCGAAAAGTTGCCGAAGAGCGTCTAGCTAAAATGGAAGCCGAACTAAAAGAGGCTCCGAACCCACTTGATTCAAAAAAGAAAGTCGAAAACAATCCTTTTAAAAATCTTGATACAATTGAAAAATTGCAAGAAAAAGCTATTGAGGTTGACGACATTGTTGAGTGGGCAGAGGATGTTCTTTTTGAAAGTGATGGCTATTCTGCGGATGACGTAGTTACCGAGGTGGAAGGAAAAGACCTTACAAAGGCCGATGTCCGAAGAGCTTTGCTACAAGCACGTAAAGCACAAAAGACATTTCTCCCCGATCAATTGAAAAACCTTCAATCGATCGAACAAAGCAATAAAATGCAGGAGCACTTAAGTGCTCAAGCTGAAGCTGAGTTACCCTGGATGAAAGGCGAAGATAACGACACACGTCGTCAATACGAAGCTATTATGAGCGACCCACGGGTTGATACATTAATGACTAATCTTCCGCCTGATGTTAAAGCCCAAATGCCATATTTACTAGCACACGCTGCTAACAGTATTTATGGACGAAAGCCAATAGCAAATACTAAATCATCAGTAAAATTAAATCCCCCAAAAACAGGTATACCCTCCTCGTCAAAACCAGAAAAGTCTATGGGAAAAACAGCCAAGGCTCTAAAGGAATTAGAGGCTAGGTTCAAACAGACGGGTAGCGCAAACGATTTCGCCAACCTCAGGAAATTCAAAATGGCTTCTCGCCATTAACTAATTCATAAACTAATTCATTAACTAATTCTATATAATTATGGCATTCTCTAATACATACGATACTACAAACACCGGTTCCGGTGTATCTAACCGCGAGGACTTGACCGACGTCTTGACTATCCTTGCTCCTGAAGAAACTCCTATCCTTTCTTCTGCTAACAAGCAAAAAGCATCCGCAACTAAAGTTGAGTGGACTGTTGACGCTCTTTCTGCTCCTAGCACTGCTGGGATCGCCGAAGGTGCTGACGTAACCACATTCACTGACCAGTTCGCTGGCCGTGCTCGCCTTGGTAACCGCGTTCAAAAGTTCCGTCGTGACTACAAAGTTTCTGACCTGCAAGAAGCAGTCGATTCAGTTGGTCCAGCTAAAGTTGCTCAAGCTGAAGCTAAAGCAATCCGTGAACTCAAGCGCGACATCGAAGCAAGCCTTGCTTCTGCTAACACTCAGACAACCGAAGACGGTGCTGGTGTAGTCAACCGCCTTGGTGGTCTTGGTGACTGGATTCAAAATGCTGCTGGTTCGGGTAACGTACCTGCTGCGTTCCAAACTCCAGCCGCAAGCATCGCTGATGTTACTGCTGCTGAAGGCACATTCGCTGAAACTGAACTGAACAGCATCATCGCTTCGATCTTCAAGGTTACTGGTACAACCAACAACCTTATGCTCGTTGCTGACACAGCTCTCCGTCAGGACATCAGTGACTTCGCTCGCATTAGCGCAGGTGCTACTGAAAACATCCGCTCGGTGAACTATGATGGCAACAGCGGTAGCATCAAGCTATCTGTTGATCTGTATCAAAGTGACCACGGCATCGTGTCCGTTGTGAACGCTAACCCTGATTGTATGCCAACTCAAGCAGGCATCGCAGGAATGTCTGGCTACGTGGTGAATCCTGAATACTACGGTGTTCACGAACTCATCCCTATGGGTAGCTCTCGCCTTCCAAATCTTGGTGGTGGCGAACGTGGATTCGTTGATTGTGCTTTGACCCTCGGTGTATACCACCCTGGTGCTCACGGTAAGATCGTCAGCGCATCTTAATTAATTCTGGTTGGGGGGCGAAAGCCCCCCTGCCTTTTTTTTATGGATATCATTGTACCAAATTCTAAGACTTACTCCGACGAGGAGATTGACCGTGCCTTAATGCAGGAGATCCAAGGTGGACTCCAGTTGGAAAAAGCGACTGAGAAGGATCGCTACCAGCAAGCAGCGAAGGAGGCACATCAACTAAAAGGTACTGTTCATCCTACATTAGGACGACCAGTTGCTACAATGCCAGCCCGCGAGTTTTTTCGACTCGTACAGAAGTACGGTCAAGAGACTGTGCATTCTAAAGAATTTTTGAAGTACTACAACAAGAAGTTCCCAGAACTTAGCCCCAACAAAATTTAATGCAAACAAAACCCTACAGCGATTTATATAACTTAATAGTTGCACTTTCAGGTGTAGGTAGTTTTACCACCGAGGAAAAAAACAATATTCTTCAGTTTGTTAATCGCCGTGCTTTTGAAGCTTATCGCGCTAGCCCTAGCTGGCCACGATATGCAGTAATTGGAGAAGAGCGAACAGTAAGCTCAGATGGCCTAGTAGCTTATTCAGAGGCTGGTATAGATAACATATCGGACTTCCAACGTATTTACCGTACGCAGCCCTTCAACCGCAACTCAGCCCTTGAGTACGAGTTCTATGTGGACTCCAATGGTGCTCACGTAATTAACTTAATTGCTAATGACTCAAGTAAGGTATTTGTGAACTACCAAAAAGAGCTTCCCGTATTTACTCAGGACTCCACAGATATTCCACAGGAGTTCTTTTTCTTTCTAGGTCACGCGGCCTATGCTGACTTCCTGCGTATGGATGGCCAGCACAACAAATCTATGCAAGAGGAGCAATTAGCTGGGACCTACCTAGCCCTAGAGCTTGAGAAAATTGACCTTCGGTCAAACAACAATACAATCAACAAAAAGTTTTCAACTTACGTAAATCGGCAATCCCGATAGTAACCCCCTGTGATATAATACAAATTATGGCAAGTTCACGAAATAACGCTCTGGAGTTTTCATCCGCTGGTTCAATTATCCTTGACGGTACTAACCACGCAAGTGCGGGTGTAGGTGCTTACGGGGCAATTCAAATGCTAAAGGACACCACGCTGTCCAGTGTAGTAGCAACCAGTGTCGAGAACTCTGACGAATTACATACAGCATTCGGTGCTGGCACAATCCTTTATGGAAAATTCACCAACGTAACTATTGCGGCTGGTGGTCTTGTAGCAGTTCACAAAATTTAATATGCACATTAGCCTTGATTCAGCCCTGGGTCGCCAGAGACGGTTGAACTCAGTAGGCGAGAGCGTCTTTCAGATTGCTCCTAATGCTTCTGCTGGGTACAGCCTCCGTAGTTTAACTGGAGGTGACCCGGCGGTAGTTCGTGTCCGTCGTGCAAGCGACAACTCAGAGAAGGACTTTAACTCAAGCGGTGTAAGTTCCGGCGAGTTGGTCAACTGGGTAAACGGGCAAGTAGTACCACCACTGGATGTCCGTGAACTTGTGGACGGAGAACGCACAGGTGCATTGATTCCTGCTGCTGCTGCCTACAGCCTACGTAACCTTAGTGCATCCTACACGGGTGACGTAGTAGACGTAAGACGCTCTAGCGACGACACAGAGGATTCCTTTACGGCTGA
>JGI20154J14316_10004730_pt1 | contig 10337 bp, 13 predicted proteins | sample COG_04_FD_14316 | JGI IMG/M metagenome (IMG submission 14316) | reverse complement strand
ATCAAACTCTTCTTTACACATTTTTAAAAATTGGATAACCGGAAGACGTTCAGTTGGATGTTTAGCAAGCTCAGTTTTTATATTTCTGTAAAACTTATCCCATGCAATGCTACTCACACGATGAGCCTCGTTTAATTGTGTAATTTTTAAAAACTGCTGTATCGTTGTAATAATACCTGCTAAAATATTAAATGCTCCTACCGTCATCACGAAAAAACCTTGATATTCTGCCGGAACACGATCCTGTGCAAAGTTAGCTGTTCCTGTTAGGGTGGAAATAACAATAACAGGTATAGTGTACCATGTATTCTTTTTGGAGAACGATGAGTTTGCTTTTCCGTGAAGCCATCTGTAACACATGGCTTTATCTGCCCATTCAACCAAAATATTTTCATGATCAACCGACCAGTCGACATCTTTTATTACACCATTAATTGCTTCTTCTTCATTTTCAGATAGTAGAGAATCATTGTCTTTTTGTTCCATTCTAGTATATTGTACTCATATAAAATATTTTTATGTTATTATACATTATATACTAATTATAATAGAAAATGAGTGATACTATTGGCTCCAGAATTATAGCCTTAAAAAACGAGTTTGCTGACATACTTTTTTTGAAACAAGAAACTTCACAACTTTTTGAGAAATCAAAGGATAAAATAAAAAAATTGCAAGAATGGTACAATAACTATATAGACGAAAACCATAATCATCTTTTTATTTTTGGACTTGATTCATTTCATTATCAGGGAAAAATAATTGATGTGGAATATGATGATATGACGAGACTTTACAGTTCAATTACAAACCGCATATATTGTGAATATTATAAATTATATCAGATTATAGTGCAGTACACGGAACAAGTTGTTAAAGATAAAAAAGTAGAGGATGTTGTAAAGAGTAACAATCATTTTCCAAAATATCAAGATCTAGAACCATATAAACAATATGGAACTGAAACAATTACTCAACTTCACGATGTTATAATGTTATTGTTCACAAGCGTAAAAAATGTGATAGATAAAAAACATGAAGAACTAGACATGCATCGTCTAAAAAATAAAATCGGTATAAATATTGATAATTTTATTCAAGCGTTTCATTTTGAAATTATGATTATGGAACAAAAGCTTATGCTGTTTATATCTTATATGGAGTTCTTTCATAAGATGAATATAAAATATTTAAAAAGGTTTACAGGTAAAATGGATCTATTTTCAAGTCAAATAGATCATGACATCCGCATAGACTCTCATACAAAGACAAAAGAGAGAAGAAAAACAATGATTGAAGGGTTAAAACAAGACAATATTAATGCTGAATTAATAAATGAACTTGCTGAAAGTATTGCGTCGACAAGTGATGAAGAAACGAACAATAAAGAACCTAATAATAAAAAGATTGAAGGAGCGCGTTTTCATTATAAACAATTACATAAACCACCTACAATTATAATAACGGATAACGAACAAGCATCTTTTTTTGATAATGTTAATAACCAAGAAAGAGAGAATACACATGACGACGAAACAAACACTACACAAGATGATGAAACTGATCTTAACATCCGCAAAAGATTATCATCTGTAAATTGTGTTCATGGGGGAAATAAAATATGTAGTTGTGCGGAAAAAGAAACAACATGCAAATGTGATGAGGAACCAACACAAAGTTTTACAGCTCAAATATTGTTTGGGATGGTCGACGAACCTGAAAATGATGATAATACAACTGACAGTCCTGAGATTGTTGGCGATTTGACCAAATGTGAGTTTTCTCTGAATAGTTTAACCGACGCAGATGCTCCTACTATGGATAATGAAAAGAGTTATACGAATGATGATGCCGAATTGGTAACGAAACACGAAATCCATACAGAGGAGAAAGAAGAAGAGAACAATGAAGAACCGCAGGTCGATGAACAACCGAATACGGAAGAACAGCAGGCGGATGAACAACAGAATACGGAAGAACAGCAGGCGGATGAAGAACAGAATACGGAAGAACAGCCGGCGGACGAAGAACAGAATAATGAAGAACAGCAGGTCGATGAACAACAGAATACGGAAGAACAGCCGGCGGATGAAGAACAGAACAATGATCAAGAAGAAGGTGTGACATTTGAAGTTCAAGAATAATCGTAAATTGAAACAAACTATTTGATAAATTATAATGCATCAAATAGTTAACGGAATACTTTATTACAATGGAAAAACGTGTCAACTGTGTTATTGAAGAATACATGATTGAATTTAAAAATCAGATTTGTAAACGTATAGTTGATACGTTTGATGACAACGACAAGTGTGAAGAGTTTGTTCAGTTTGTATATGATTACGATAGGCTTGTATTGTCTGCAGAGGATTTGACAAAGCGAAAGCGAATTAAGAATGACGTTCCTTATTGTGAACGTTGTATGGCACAGAGATCAAATAGCGAACAATGCACTAGACGTAAAAAGGATGGGGAAATGTACTGTGGAACTCATGTGAAAGGAACTCCTCACGGACATGTTAACAGTGCAACTGACGCACAAGCTCAAACCTCAAACAAAGTAGAGGTATGGTTACAAGATTTCAAGGGGATTTCATATTATATTGACGATAAAACAAATGTGTATCAAACAGAAGATATTGTTTCAAACAAACGTAATCCGAATATTATTGCAAAGTATGTAGTTGAAAATGGAGAGTATAATATACCATCAATTAATTAATTAAAAAATATAAAAACTAGTTCATATAATACCATAAACAGATATAACATCATAAACAAAGATAGTATAATCAATATATTGTATGCCATTTTTATCGTATAAAATGACTATCTCTGTGCCTATTTTTATTGTTTTATTGATGGGAGGGTTTAAACTGTGTAGCGTTCAGCCGGTGTTTAAAGAGAACACACATGGGTTTTTAAGAAATAACAAGAGTTTGAACGATAATGTAAATACAAGTACTTATACAGATGGCATTGAAGTTTATGAAGATGATAACTATATACCGAATTATTCAAAACCAATTACACAAAAAAGAACAGAACTAACTATTCAACATAGTAACAATAGTGATTTTATTAACGATAAACAAATTGTTGAATATTTTGATCGAGTTCATTTGATAGATATGTGGAGAAGATAAAATATAGCAATATTTCAAATAATATATATTTTAGTTGTATAATATATATTTTAGTTGTATAGTATATATACTAGTTGCATATTAACATGTACACAACATTTTCATCGGATATTAAACAAGACAACCAAGACAAACAAGAACAGACCCAAAATAAAGAGCATAGTTTAAAAGTCCTTTCATATTACCAGTCTACACTTAGAAATGCAGGGATGTTTACAACCTTGGCACTAGCTACACTTGCTGCCGCACACAGTCATACTATTAGTAGAAATCCTTGGGGAGGGTATGCACGTTATGCTGCAAGTCTACTGTTTCTTGGGGTAGCACTTTTTGTTTCGTTTAGGTTGTTAGATCTTAGAGAAAAAAATAAACATTTGAATGATCCATTAGGTGCATGGCAACCAGCCACTTTTTCTATGTTAATTGCAGATTTTGTAATACTTGTTTCGATTGTGTTGAGTTTTATTAATAAAATGATTTTGAAACATTAAACCATCGGAGATTTACACCTTTTCTTATTTCAAACGCCCAACTAGTAATATAAAGAGTTTTATATTACTATTACAATGAATAATAGAGATAATTTGTTTACAAAACTTCCATACGAATTAGTAAATATCATACTTGATTATGATGGTCGGATCAAGTATAAATATAAAACAAAGAATAGCATTGATTATCATAAATATGTAAATGTAATTCATAACCACGATGAAAGATATAATGTAATCGCACCGATTATCGGTAAAAAACATAAAATTATGAAAGAGACTGAGATATCTTCAAATAAATTGGGTTTTGAATTTGTGGTCAGTTTTGATAAACAGCCTTGTATGCGATTATGCTATGAAAATAACAAGTCTGTTCCAAATAATTTTTTTATAAGTTATGTAAATATGAAGGAAGCACGAGCATATATGATAAGTGATATAATAAGAACAAATTATAATTGAGCGGTTTCAATGAGAAAAGGTGTAAAACGCAGTTGTTTCAATATATTTATTCATAGTATATATAATGAAATCAACTTTATAACAAAGTAATCTATCTAATATTTAATTAGTTATAGTTTCTTCCCATGTAGATATATTCATAAATTGAAAAGTTGTTATATAAAGTAACTACATATATATTATTGATATTTATACCATGCCAGTTGAAACAAGATCGAATGTACATGCGAAAAACATACAAAGGGATGAACAATCCGCAGTGAAAGGATTAATTAAGTTATCGTTAATACATCCTGATCGCCTTACTCCTCCTACAAGTCCTGTTGTTAAAAATGTAATGCATCCTCCTCCGCCACTAAGAAGAAGTAAAAATATGTATATTGATACTTCAATATCAAAAATGACCGAGGCACCTTCACCTCCTGTTTTAAGAAAACAAAACTATTATGGACGATACGCATTGAATACTTTAGTTGATGTAAACACAAAATCGATCCTATCTGAATTAAAACGTTCAACTCAGCGTTTTATTACATTATTAGATGAATTAGAACAAGAATATGATTAACTTACACACTAGAAGATTTAAAATGGGAAAAAACAATATATATATATGAATATATACTATATGATGGATATTGAAGTTCATTATGTAAGCAACAGAACATTGGATACTGGTCTAAACCGAAATATAATAAACATCAATCCACATATTTTACATTCGTATGAAGTAATAAAAAAAAGAAACAATTATTGGGGGATTTTTTTACGAGATAAAGATGAAATAATTGGGAATACAATGGTGGCATACGAAACAGAAGATGATATTGATTATTTGCTATTAGTTTCAGTTTACATAGATGACAAATATCGTGGTCGTAAGTTATGTAAAGCACTTGTAGAACAAACAATATTAAAAAATGAAATGCGAAATAAAACAAACTTGATAAAAGTTGTTATAGGTGGAGGTATGCCAATATTAAAATGTCTTCTTAGTGTTTTTAATGAACTTAATTATACTATAAAAAAATATAAGACAAAAACTGAAAACATACAAATACTTCAAAATATACGACCTGCAACCGCAATAAAAATAGAACAATCAAATTACGAAAGTGATATTTGGCAAACACTGTTTTTTGATAAAATGATTAATAGTAGTTCCATTTTACACCCGTGAAGAAACGTTCGTTTTAGCGGGGGGTGCGGGGGGCTTGCCCCCTGCGTAATAAATTGAAAGGCGTGATAGTGTGTCTGGTGTGTGTAATCCCAAAGTCGCAAGTGCAAGTTACTCTAAAGTAAAAGTTATTCGTAATGCATCCCGAGTTGTCGTTGAGTTGTGCAGAGCGTAAGGTGTTTGGTGGTGTATTAGGCAGTTCGTCCGTGGCTTGGTGCGACGGGTCGTCAAGTGTGTCGTGCGTGTCTTTGTCGGCGTCATCGGTGTCCGCCAATGCGTCCGATGCGGAATCTGCGAAGTTGTCAAAGCGCGAGGAGGCGGAAGCTGCGAAGTTGGCAAAGCGCGAGGAGGCGGAAGCTGCGAAGTTGGCAAAGCGCGAGGAGGCGGAAGCTGCGAAGTTGGCAAAGCGCGAGGAGGGCGAGGCCGCTAAGGCGGCAAAGGTAGCCGCTAAGGCAGCTGCGAAGGAAGCTGCAAAGCAAGCGAAGATCGAAGCCAAGGAAGCTGCATTGGCCGACAAGAAGATGGCAAAGGAGGCCGCCACGGAGGCGAAGAAGATGGCAAAGGAGGCCGCCACGGAGGCGAAGAAGATGGCAAAGGAGGCCGCCACGGAGGCGAAGAAGATGGCAAAGCAGGCCGACAAGGAGGCGAAGAAGATGGCAAAGGAGGCCGATAAGTTGGCCAAGAAGGAGGCGAAGAAGCTGGCAGCAATCGCCGCTCGTGCTGAGGCGAAGGCGTCAAAGGTTCCTCGTGCCAAGAAGGCTCCCCGGAGTGCGTCACCCGACGCCCCCGCTGGGGGAAAAAAGGGCAAGACTGTTATTGACCCAGTAGAGGTTGTGCTGAACAGGGAAGATTTGGATCGGGGGGCGGAGCCCCCTGCCTTAGAAGAAGAGGAGTGCATTGAAGTAGAAGAGATCGAATGGAAGGGCCGCAGTTATTTGCTATCGTCGGACAATACCGTATACGACGATGGGCACAAGGAGGTAGGCAAGTGGCGTAACGGGCAGGTGACAATTCAGGGGGCGGCGTCCCCCGAACCCCCTGCGGTGGTTAACTAAAGTTAGTGGGTGCGGGGGCGAAGCCCCCCGCTTAATATGTAATTTAATAACTAGTTCAGTTTTTTTTCAGGGGCGGTGTCCTCGACCCCCCTACTTCCGAACCCCCTGCGGGTTGGACGGGGGGTGCGGGGGGCTTGCCCCCTGCCTCGTTTCCCCACTCATTTCCCGTTTTGTCACCGATTTCCCGTTTGCCTAGAAAGGGTGCATACATGCGTATAATATGTAAAAGGGGGCGACCGTGCCGCCAGGCCATTGTGTTCAATAGTTCCGGCGAGGTCGGCAATAGTTCCGTTGTAGGATGCAAGGGTGTCGGGGCGGAGTAGAATCGATAATAGAATGATGTTGTCCTAGTATCGATTGCGAAATAATAGGTACATGTTATAACAACCCAGGTATGAGCGATAAATCTGATACAGGTTTAGACGACCCATCTGATACAATCTTTAACATCGGTAACAACGTCATGTATATCAAAAAGGATCCGCACGATCACATCGCAAGCGTAAAAATAGAAAAACGAGGAACATGCTTAAAAATAGGAAGAAGATAGAGACAACTCATAAAAGAGGACGCAAGACGAACACTAGAAAACAGAGAAAAACACCGAAGCGGCGAAAGTAGGGGCGAGATTGGCACAATGATCATATGTTATCAAATGTACCATATACGATAACAAGAGAGAAACAAACGGCAGCCAAATAAAACTGAAAGCGGACAGCCGGCGCACGCATAAACCGAAGGCGGACATACGCACGCCACCCCAGAAAACCCAAGGCGGACAAATGCGGTTTCCCGTTTCCCTACTCATTTCCCGTTTCCCCACCCATTTCCCGTTTCCCCACCCATTTCCCGTTTGCCTATAATGCCCTATATGCCCACATACTGTCTTCGGAGCCGCCAGGCCAGGCATACAGTGCCGGTAGGCCACTGTGCATAGTTCCGTTGAGGTGTATAGTTCCGTTGCCGGGTGAGACAGTACACTATTTAACATCAACCATAGCCAGGCACGGGACGCAACGGATCGCCCATGTTCTTTACGGGTTGATAAATACATTACCTAAGCTGTTATAATGTAATGTATTTATCATACTATGTATTATGTCGCCTGAACCTTTCTGGGTTCAACAAGCAAATACAAGTTATCAGAAATATAGGGTAGCAGTTTGATCTTCCAGTATTTTCTTCCGATGTATGCTTCCTCGATAATCAAATCAGATATCGACTGGTCATCTCCAGGTTTAATATAGATACCGATCTGTTCCTTGGTGATAGTCTGTTTCTCATCCCCTTCACCATCTTCATCGCCAATGCAAGTCTTCGGTTCGTAATAGTGAACACCATCACCAATAATTTCTTCCTTCGTATCTCTCTTATATTTCGCAGGTATATATTCACTTCTCGTTCCACACCAGCACTTCTTTTGAAAGTATACTTTGGTGTGTGGTTTCAAGTTTTTGAACTTGATCATAAAAAAATACTTTCCGTCGTCCAATCCAGGCGGCAATTGATCAAAAGATGTATATATATAGATACTACCGTTTTCAACTGCAGAGAGGTTGATTTCCCACACAGGCTTACCGTTTAAGTCAACCATTTTCCCGTAAAAATATCTGCACCAGTTATGTCCATGTGCCGTTGGTTGTTCACCGTTTTCCCATATGTCCTTCAGTGTTTTCTGTGGATCGTATTTATTCAGCATGTCAAGGCTTGCGATAGAAAAGCTATATTTTTGATGAAGTTTGTACGCCACTGCTCCCAGTCCAAAGATGACCAGACCAGGTATTCCAAATGTTTCGAATGCACTATCAAATGACATATGAATAGATATGAATAGATATGAAATGTTATTATATGTATACAACCTATATTTAAATAGATTTGTCGAGTAATTCATTTGGACATCTCTTTTGAGACGGTCGTCTACGGTCGTGTCCAAGCAAGAGATCTTTGATCGCTGATCAGGGGACTGCGTCCCCCGCACCCCCTGTGGTTGGACGGGGGGTGCAGAAATATAATATATTCATATTATATCACTCGATCACATGAGTTCAACTGAAGATATATATGAAACTAAACAGTCGCATATATCTGGTCAGGACAAAATAAAGGTTGGTGTTATAGTAATCCCACCTTTCATAACAGAAACTACAATAGAAGGCTCTGATGGGAAACCTACAAAGATATACGGAGGAATTGTGTACGATTCGTGGACCGTAATTAAGAAACTAAATAACTGGAATGATCGTGTTACTGAGATATATATAGATGCGAATTACGACAAAAATGTTGATGATCTTGCTTCTGGAAAGTATGATATTATTGTAGGTAACTTCTGGGTATTTAGAGACCGTATAAACAAGGTTCTTATGTCTCGAACTATTTTTATGAGCAAGATAGTAGCCATATTTAAACCAATGAGTTCACCCCTACAAACCGTAATTAGTCTTGGTTTTACATATTTCGTTATTCCATTGATAATTATTATTATATTTGGTATGATATTTGGATATGGGCTTTACCTATTAGAACCCAAGCGTGGGCTAATGCGATCCACACGTACAGCCACTGCTACTTTTTTCGGTGAAGCAGGCTATTTATTTGAGAACTCATCGCTGAATGTAAAGGCTCTTTTTTACATATATATTGTCATGGCGGTTGCGTATTTTTTTAATATTGTTCTTCAAGGTTTTGTCACTACAGATATTATGCGAGAAGTAGAAAAACGAGAGATTAATATAAGAAACATACGTAAGGTAAAACCACTTATGGTGTCAAAAGTGTATGACTTGGGCGAGGTTATGGAAAAATATGGTGGCAAATATGATATAGTAGATAACGCAATTCACGACATTCCAAAACTCTACCTTAGCAACACAGATAAGTATTCTGGATATCTAGCAGACTATGAAGAGGCCAAGATGAATGTTCTGGATTATCCTGGACTGGTAATTACCCAAGACATATTTGGTTTTAAAGAAAATGCGATTATAGTTTCAAATAGTCGTCCAGATCTACTACAAAAAATAGATGTAAGTATAGTGGCAATGCATCACGATGATATCGTTGGAACTATATGTAAAAAATATATGTCGGTTGAAGATGCAATACATTGTACATTATAATCGTAAATAGATAACAAGATAAATACATGTGTAAATGATCCTTCATGTATTTATGTGTAAATAAGTTTGATGCCTGTTCCCATAAGGACATCAATGATGAGGGGAACCCACGCCCTATCGTTTCCTTGAAGTATGTATATCGCCGCGGTGATGTGTAATGCGGCATGAATAAGTCTGTATTTTGCCCACCATGTGGTTCCGCCTCCTTCTGGTGCGTTAAGTCTAGTTTGTGTGAAATAAAGATAGGCCATTCCAACTCCGATAGCGAGTGGAACAAGTGCGAACGATTTCCATACGGGGTGTTTTGCTTGGGGTCGAGTTGCCAGATATGCGACGTATGCAATGAGTATTCTTAGCGGAATGCACACAGAAAAAAACAAGATCATTCTTGATTGAGTGTCAAGTTGTTGTCCAAATATCTTCGTCATTGTATAGGGCACGTGTTGTTATATACGTTCTCTCTATAAAATAAATAAAAGTATCTGTGTAAAACTACAATAGTATAATAGTATAATACTACGATGGCTAGTGATCGTCCTGATTGGGATAGTTATTTTATAGAGATCGTTGAGGTAACGGCACGGTGATCGCCGGGTAGTCGACTAAAAGTCGGTTATTTGTTGGCGAATAGATAATATAATAAGTATATAGTGCTATAAGTACATAGTGCTATAAGTACATAGTGTTATAAGTATCTGTGTATAAATTAATTTATATCAGGATTAGTATGAGTGTTAAACTAAGCGATAACGATTTATTGGACAACATGAACGCCTATAGTGTGCGTGAGTTAGAGGAGAATGTGCTGAGTTTGAATAAAAAGATAATGCTTGCGACCCAGAAGTTGACTGCCGAGTTTTGTGCGAAGTATATATTGGATATGG
>JGI20154J14316_10004723_pt1 | contig 10345 bp, 7 predicted proteins | sample COG_04_FD_14316 | JGI IMG/M metagenome (IMG submission 14316) | reverse complement strand
TTTCTCCAACCTTCATCGCAGAAGTATTCTTTGTGTTTCGAAGATGATAAAAGGCAGAAATAAGATCATGTGCATTTGGATTGATCTTAATTTCTTGACGTTTCTTTTTCTTTTTATCATTGATCTTGGCAATTTCTTTTTCGTGATCAAAATGAATTTCTAAATCTTTGGTATAACCTCCTTCATTGATGTTTCGAATGAACCAGAGCGGCAAACCATTTTCTTGGCTAAAATAGCTGTCGTAATAATCTTCTACCTTATAGAGCAAGCGCGCGAGTCCGGTTGTAGTTCCATAGCCTTTGGCATGGAAAACAGGCACTTCATTAATGGTATCGGCTTCTAAACTCAAGGTAACATAGCTGGCATTGAAAAAACCATAGTGAATTCGAAACTGGAACCACTCGCCATCCTTAAACACATTCTGATAGCCTTCAATCGGCCCTTCAGTTGTGTCTAGATCCATTTGACCCCAAGACCCAAAAGAGATCGTAAGGAAACTGACAAGCAGGATGGTTTTTAGTCGATTCACAGAATTTTTTTAATAACCACAAGTTAAATAAAATAGACACATATAAAAAGAAGAATCGTGCTAAGAAAATGTTATTTTTTGTTGACAACTTCCTGAAGCTGAATAAAAAGACGACTTCCTTTTGAGTTTCCAATAAGTCCGATAAGATCGGCTTTGGAGGCTTCTTTGATTCGCTTAAAGGATTTGAACTTCTTCAACAGACTTTCTTTTGTTTTTGGACCAACTCCGGGAAGCGCGTCCAAGCCCGATTGCATGGCGCCTTTACTTCTTTTGTTTCGATGCAAGGTAATTCCAAAGCGGTGGGCTTCGTTTCTTAGGAATTGGATGACCTTCAAGCTTTCCGATTTTTTATCTAAATAGAGCGGGACAGGATCTTCTGGAAAATAGATTTCCTCTAAACGTTTTGCAATTCCTACGATAGCAATTTTCCCTCGTAAATCCAGCAGGTCTAGACTCTTCAAAGCAGAGGACAATTGGCCTTTTCCTCCATCGACGATGATCAATTGCGGGAGGGATTGCTTTTCGTTCAACAGGCGTTTGTACCGTCGAAAAACAACTTCTTCCATGGAAGCAAAATCATCGGGACCTTCGACCGTTTTGATGTTGTAATGGCGGTATTCTTTTTTTGCGGGTTTTCCGTTTTTAAAAACCACACAGGCAGCTACAGGGTTGGAACCTTGTAGGTTGGAGTTGTCAAAACATTCGATATGCCGCGGTTCAGAAGACAAGCGCAAGTCCAGCTTCATTTGACTCATTATGCGATCGGTATGTCGGTCTGGGTCTACAATTTTTATTTGTTTGAAACGTTCCATTCGGAAATACTTAGCGTTACGCTCCGACAGCTCCAAGATTTTCTTTTTGTCTCCTAGTTGAGGAACCGTTACTTTTATTGCTTTCCCGAAGTTTAAAGGAAAAGGCAGGTAGATTTCGGGAGACTGAGAAGTAAACCGTTGGCGAATTTCAATAACAGCTAAGGATAAAATTTCTTCAGGACTTTCATCTAATTTTTTCTTGATTTCAATGGTGTGCGAACGGATGATAGAGCCATAAGATAGTTGTAGAAAATTCACATATCCGTACTGATCATCGGTAATGATTGAAAACACATCGACATTACTAATCTTCGGATTTACAATCGTAGACTTGGATTGATAATGCTCTAGAATCTCCAACTTTTCTTTAATTTTTTGAGCATCCTCATATTCCATCTTTTGAGCATGTTCTTCCATTTGTGCTTTAAAATCGTGAAGCGAATCTTTAAAATTTCCCTTGAGAATCGATCGAATGGCCTGGATGTTTTGATCGTACTGGCTTTCAGTCATTTTATTTTCACAAGGCGCCAAACAATTTCCCATATGATATTCTAAACAGACTTTATATTTTTGAGCAGCTACTTTTTCTTCAGACAAGTCATAGGTACAGGTTCGAATGGGATATAAACCTCGAATCAGATCCAACAAAATATAAACCATTTTCTTATTGGTATAGGGTCCGTAATAATCGGATCCATCTTTTATGACCCTTCGGGTTGAAAAAATTCTGGGGAAGCGTTCTTTTTTGATACAAATCCACGGGTAGGTTTTATCATCCTTGAGTAGAATGTTATAGCGCGGTTTGTATTTCTTGATGAGGTTGTTTTCGAGTAAGAGGGCGTCCATCTCACTTTCAACTACAATATGCTCGATGCGAACAATGTTTTTGACCAGTATACGCGTTTTATTACTGTCGTGGTTTTTGTTGAAATAGGAACTCACTCTGCGCTTTAGGTTGATCGCCTTCCCAATATAAATGATCACCTCATTTTTATCAAAGTATTGATAAACTCCAGGCTCTTCTGGTAAGGTTTGAATTTGTAAAGTCAAAGCAGCGCTCTTCATGAATCTTTTTAAAAGGATTAGTTCCTAAGTTTCTTAGGTTCAACGAAAATAATTATTTTCTTTGTGAGTACAATTTTAAGCATGGACAAATCTCAAATAAGAAAGCGGTACAAAAAGCTTCGTAAAGAACTTTCTGAAACCGAAGTGATGGACAAAAGCCTGCTTATTGCAAACCGATGCCTTGAATTACCTATTTGGGAGAAGCAAATATTTCATTTATTTCTTAGCCTTGAAGATCAAAACGAAGTAGATACTGCGCTAATTCTTACCCTTTTGCAAGGAAAGGATAAAGAAGTTGTTGTCCCCAAAATAATTGATCCAGAGCAGTTACAGCATATTTTACTTACCGATCAAACACCTTTTCAAAAAAATTCTTTAGGAATACCCGAGCCTGTTTCGGGAATCCAAATCGAGCCTTCAAAAATAGATGTAGTTTTTGTACCCTTATTGGCTTTTGACAACAAGGGCAATCGAATTGGGTATGGGAAAGGTTACTACGATCGATTTTTAGCAAGGTGTAAACCCGAATGCATCAAAATTGGCTTATCTTTTTATGAAGCAGAACAAGATTCTTTTCCCATGGAAGCTACCGATATTCCCCTTGATTATTGTGTTACGCCAGAACAGCTTTATCGCTTTTCAAACGTTTAGTCAAAGATTCGCTTGTTGAAGAACAATAAAATTCCAACCCCACAACTGATCGAAAAATCGGCAATGTTAAAAACATATTCAAAAAAAGTATAGGTTTGTCCCCCTACAAAAGGAAGCCATTGTGGCCATACCCAAGTGGCTAAGGGAAATTGAATCATATCAACAACATGTCCATAAAATAAAGAAGCGTAGCCTTCTTCCGGCATGAATTCAGCAATTTGACCATAACTGTGCGAAAACCAAACTCCGTAAAAAACAGAGTCGATGATGTTTCCGATTGCCCCAGCAAGGATAAGACACAGTGCCCAACGAAGTAATTGAGCGCTTGGAACCGTCAAAACCTTCCACAACCATCTTCCCAGAAAACTAATGGCAACAAGACGAAAAAGAGTTAGGATTAGTTTCCCGACTTCTTCGCTGATATAAGGAACAATATCACTGATTTTGGTTCCCCAAGCCATGCCTTTATTTTCAATAAAAAGAAGTTTAAAAAACCCCCAATCTACAATAGCCGGTTCTCCGTAAACAGAAAGTGAGTAGTGGAGTTTGATGTAAATTTTAGACGCTTGATCTAAGAATAAAATTAAGATAATCAGAAGTAAGGCCGTCTTACTGTTGAGTTTAAAAAAGGAACGATTAGTTGCTATCATAACGAGGACAAAAGTAAGAATTTTAATTGGGGTGTACCACTATATTGCCAAGGGTCGTGTTTACTTTAATATTTTTTGGAAGCAGGTGGGAAGCTAAGCCATAAAAATGAAGATCTGCACTTAAGGACTGAATAGTACCTTTTGGATTTTTAACATCAAAAACAGCAGCACCATGTTCTAAGCGAACGGTTAGGTTTTCGTATTCACCAGAACAATTTAGTTGAGTTTCTTTGGCGAAAAGGGATAGGTATAAGCCCTTGGGGATTGTTAACGAAATCATATTGGCTACTACCTTATGAGCACTTAGTTTGTCGCCTGGGTTATTCCAATTGGGACGCTGATATTCTTCCAGATAAAACCGTACTCCAACAACACTACTTTTCAGTAAATACAAATCTTGGTATTCCCCCTCGGTTTGATACTGAGCCTCAATACGGGGGTCATCATGTGTGTTTATTGTAATCGAGCTAGCCCAAGGAAATTCTAAATGAATTGATTCTATTGTTGAGGCATCCCATGTTTTACGCTGTTGCATTTGCCCAACAAAAGGCTGCAAAAAAGAAGGCAACCAATGCGCAGCATTGATTTACTTCTGCATGTTTTTGGCTTCAATGCTCAGGGTAGCATGAGGAACCAAAACTAAACGTTCTTTTCGGATCAGTTTACCCGTTACACGACAAATGCCATAGGTCTTGTTTTCAATACGAATTAAAGCATTTCTTAAATCGCGAATGAATTTTTCTTGACGTATTGCTAATTGAGTGTTGGCTTCTTTTGACATGGTTTGTGACCCTTCTTCAAAAGCCTTAAAGGTAGGAGAGGTATCATCTGTACCGTTATTTCCATCATTCATATAAGCGCTTTTGAGAAGCTCTAAGTCCTCGTTGGCTTTTACTATTTTTTCTTCGATGAGTGTTTTAAACTCAGCTAATTCTTGATCGGAATATCTGTTTTTTATTTTTGTTGACATAACTAATGTTCTTTAATTAATATAGAGGTTTTCACATCATCAAACTCAATTAAAACTCCTTCTTTTACTTCGTCGAGAATATGAATTTCTAGAGTGAGTGTCTCTGCTTTTATATACTCTAAGTTATTATTTAATGCCGTATTTAACGAATTGTGAGGAGTCAAATATAAAATAATTTTATCAGTAACTTCAAAACCAGCATCTTTTCTCAAATTTTGAATACGATTAATTAATTCTCGGGCAATACCCTCCTCTTTTAATGGATCATTTAATTGAATGTCAAGAGCGACAGTAATCCCATTATTATTTGCAACTAACCAGCCTTCTATGTCTTTGGATTGAATGTCTACATCGGCACTGTTGAGCATTACTTTTTCGCCTTCAACAGTCAGTTCAAGTTCTTCTTGAGCTTCAAGGGTTTTCAATTGATTCTCGTCTAAACCTTGAATTGCAGCGGCAACAAAACGCATGTTTTTACCAAAGCGTGGGCCGAGTGTTTTGAAGTTTGGTTTTACTTCTTTTACCAAAATATCGCTTGCATCGTCCATGAGTTCCAGTTCTTTCACATTGATCTCAGAGAGGATTAGCTCTTCAACCGCTTGAATCGCCTCTCGTTCGCCTTGATTACGAACGGGAATCATGATTTTTTGGAGGGGTTGGCGTACTTTAATTTGTTCTTTTTTACGTAAAGAAAGTGCCAAGGAAGCTATCGTTCTCGCTTTCTCCATCCGTTCTTCCATGATCACATTACGTGCCTTAGCATCCGCTGTTGGAAAGTTTGCTAAATGAACCGATTGCTCACTTTCAAAGCCGGTGGCTTTGCACAAGTCTAAATACAAACGGTCGGCATAAAATGGTGCTACGGGAGCCATCAATTTACTGATCGTAAGCAAGCATTCAAATAAGGTTTGGTATGCCGAAATTTTATCTTCTTGATATTCGCCCTTCCAAAACCTTCTTCTTGAAAGACGCACATACCAGTTGCTTAAAATTTCTTGAACAAATTCTGAAATTGCACGTGTTGCTCGGGTGGGTTCGTAGTCGCTATAGGCGTCATCGACAGCAGCAATGAGCTTGTTTAATTCCGATAAGATCCACTGATCCATTTCATTACGCTTTAGAAGCGGGATTGCTTCTTCTTTATAGGTAAAGTTGTCAATGTTTGCATACAAGCTAAAGAAGGCATAGGTGTTTTGAAGAGTTCCAAAAAACTTACGTGAAACTTCGGCAATTCCTTCTAGATCAAATTTTAAATTATCCCAGGGGTTAGCATTTGAAATCATATACCAACGGGTGGCATCTGGTCCATAGGTTTCTAGGGTTTTAAAAGGATCTGCAGCATTGCCCAATCGCTTGGACATTTTCTGACCGCTTTTGTCCAAAACCAAACCGTTAGAAACAACATTTTTATATGCAACCGAGTCAAAAACCAAGGTTCCAATGGCGTGAAGCGTATAAAACCACCCACGGGTTTGGTCTACTCCTTCTGCAATATAGTCAGCGGGAAAGGCTTCGTTGTTGTCAATTTTTTCTTTATTTTCAAAGGGGTAATGCCACTGAGCATAAGGCATGGATCCCGAGTCGAACCAAACATCGATGAGATCAGCTTCTCGGTTCATGGCTTTGCCCGAGGGGCTACAAAGTACAATGGTATCAACTGTATTTTTATGCAGGTCGATGAGGTCATAATTCTCTTCAGACATATTCCCTACTTCAAAAGCACTAAAAGGACTTTCGGTCATCAATCCAGCAGCGATAGCTTTGTCAATCTCTTGAACAAGTTCTTTCATGGAACCGACCAAAATAGTTTCTTGACCATCTTCGGTTCTCCAAATTGGGAGTGGAATTCCCCAAAAACGCGATCGGGATAAGTTCCAGTCGTTTGCATTGGCTAGCCAATTTCCAAAACGACCTTCTCCAGTTGATTTTGGTTTCCAGTTGATCTGCTGGTTGAGCTCAACCATCCGGTCTCTTTCCGAAGAAACTTTTACAAACCAAGAATCTAAGGGGTAATATAAAATGGGTTTATCAGTTCTCCAGCAATTGGGATAGGAGTGAACGTATTTTTCGACCTTAAAGGCCCTGTTTTCTTCTTTTAAGCGAATTGCGATTTCAACATCTACCGATCGCTCAGGGGCAGTTCCGTCTGGATAGTATTCGTTTTTTACATATTTTCCTCCAAGATCTCCGAGCGCACTATGGAATTTTCCTTCTAAAGTAACCAAGGGTTCTTCGTTTCCATAGGCATCTAAAACCAATAAGGGTGGAATTGGAGGTGTAGCTTCTTTGGCAACTTGTGCATCATCCGCACCAAAGGTCGGTGCTGTATGTACAATTCCAGTACCGTCTTCTGTAGTTACAAAGTCTCCTAAAATTACCCGAAAAGCATCTTCTGGATTTACAAGCGGTAAAGGGGCATCTTTCCAAAGTTGAACATATCGAATTCCAAGGAGGTCTTTTCCAAGAATTTCTTGCCCAATACGGTAGGGTATCTTTTTGTCATTCGGACTATAGGCGGTTAGTTCTTCTTCGGTTTCAACAACGAAATATTTCCCGGCAAATTGCTTTTCAACTAAGGCTTGGGCCAAAAGTACGCGAATGGGCAAATGGGTATATTGGTTGAAAGTTTCAACCACCACATAGTTTATTTTTTTACCAGCGGTCAAAGCGGTATTCGAGGGCAGGGTCCAAGGTGTAGTGGTCCAAGCTAAGATATAAAGATCATCTTCTGCTTGTAAGGCTTCCGGAAGCGTTTCTTTTATGGTTTGAAATTGTGCAGTAATTGTCGTATCGGTAACATCCTGATAGGTTCCGGGTTGATTGAGCTCGTGTGAACTCAGTCCCGTTCCTGCTTTGGGGGAGTAAGGCTGTATTGTGTAGCCTTTATACAAAAGGTCTTTGTCGTATATCTGCTTGAGTAACCACCAAACCGATTCGATGTATTTGGATTTATAGGTAATGTATGGATCTTCCATATCGACCCAATAGCCCATTTCTTTAGTCAAACGATTCCATACATCGGTATAGCGCATAACGGCACTCTTACACGCTTCGTTATATTCTTCAATGCTGATGCTTTTTCCGATGGCATCTTTGGTAATGCCAAGTTCTTTTTCAACCCCAAGTTCAACGGGTAGCCCGTGGGTATCCCATCCTGCTTTGCGCTTTACCTGAAAGCCTTTTTGGGTTTTGAATCGGCAAAAAATATCTTTTATTGCCCGAGCCATTACGTGATGAATTCCAGGCATTCCGTTCGCAGAAGGGGGTCCCTCGAAGAATACAAAAGGAGGTTGTCCCTCACGCGATGTGATACTTTTTTCAAAAATTGATTCTTCCTCCCAATACGATAAAATCTCTTGAGATATGGCGGAAAGCTTAAGCTGTTTATGTTCTTTAAAACCCATCGGGAACGTGTGTATAAGTTTGCAAAATTAGGGAATTTTATACATTTATACTTTAATAAATGCCTAAGCTCAAAAAAATCTATGAAATTCGACTTTACACAGCCTTTAAAATTGGAAAATGAACGCCTAATCTTGCGACCTTTGGAACAAAATGACTTTGCTTCTTTGTTGCCTTTTTCGGAAAACGAAGCAGACTTATGGAACTTTTCTTTGACTCCGGCTGCTGGAGCAAAAAACCTACAAGCCTATATTGAAACAGCCTTGGCAAGTAGAGATAAATTACAAGCCTACCCCTTTGTAGTTTTTGACAAAAGAACTCAACAAATAGCAGGCAGCACCCGTTTTTATGACATTCAAATTGTGCATAATGTATTGAGTCTGGGGTATACTTGGTATGGAAAAGAATTTCAGCGTACGGGATTGAATCGAAATTGTAAATATTTGATGTTGTCTTATGCCTTTGATACCCTTGGGGTTGATCGGGTAGAATTTCGAGCCGATTTGAGAAACGCAAAGAGTATTCGAGCGATGAAACAAATTGGCTGTACACAGGAAGGAGTTTTACGAAGCAACTGCAGCGCAGTTAATGGCAGGAGAGACAGTATTGTTTTGAGTATTTTAAAACCAGAATGGGATCAAAAAGTAAAAATGGAATTGCAGGCAAAGTTGTATTAAAAATCAAGACTGGCTCCAAACATCAAGCTGCGACCAGAGGCAGAAATCCCGGAAGCAAATTCTCGGTAATGCACATCAAAAACATTCTCTAGTCCTGCCCTTAGGACAAGCTGCTCGGTCCAAGCATAGGATCCCGAAAGATTAAAAATGGACCAGCTTGGTGTACCTATAAACTGAGGAAAACCTTCTGAGTTTAGTTCTACTGGTGTTTCGTCTAAGCCGTCCTCCCCTCCAAGGCTATAATCTTCTGGGTTTTTTGCACTACTGAAGCGATTTCTAATGCGAATAGAAAGTTTGTCTTTGTTGTATTGAAGCATATTCGCACCGTAAAACGGAAGAATGGAAGGAAGCGGACCAAAACCTTCGAGAAAATCTGCACGGGTAAAGGTCAAATCGGAAGAGACCGTAAAATGAGGAGTAAGGTTCCATTTCCCCTCAAAAGAAGCACCGTGAATTGATGCAGCTCCCATATTGTCATTGATTTGGGTTTGTACAATGTCTTCGTCAAAACGCAACTCCATAACCTGTCCTGTAAGCTGATCGGTATAGTTTGGAGCAAATTGTCTTCCAATATAATTTGTAAGAAATGTACTGTAAAGACGTAAAGCAAAAGCTCCTTTTTTATTGGGTGTAAAGTAGGAGATTCCAAAATCAAGATTATTGGCGTACTCAGGCTTGAGGGTTGGATTCGGAATTAAAAGGATTCCTCTACTTTCTCTAATTTTTCCTAAATCATCTATGTTTGGCGATCGAAACCCACTTGATGCTAGAAAATTGAGTTGCCAACTCGTACTGGGTCGGTAGGTAATGGATAGACTTCCGGTAAGGGCATCATTCACATTATCTATGGCAGTCAGGTTGCCTATTGGCGAGTCGAACAACCATTGGGGGTAAACCCCATTGTTTGTTTCCCATCGGGCTTTCAGCCAGGTATGTGTATACCTTCCTCCAGCCGTTAGTGTGGTTTTGGGGCTGAGGTCCCATTTAAAGTTTCCATAAAAAGCAGCAGAAGTATAATCACTTCCTGCGCTTGGGTATCGGGTAGGAATTGACGTAGGGTTAGAAAAGCCAGTGATTTGGCTCCCATTCAGAATCAATTCCTGTGAAAAAGCACTGGATAAAACCTTGTTTTTAACCCACTCAAAACCGTAAGCAATACTCCGTTTTTCTGATTTTTGAGTTTCAAAATCTCCATTAAAACTCCATACATGGACATTTTCATTTTGATGAGAACGATTCAGTTCCTCAAACTTACGACTGACCCGGGACTCTTTGATGTTCTGATAGGCTAGGGTGAAATAGCCTTTATAAAACAGTTTCTTTTTTGGAAAAACTTTGAGTTGAGGGGAAAATAAAAAGCGTTTTTGAGGCCCATAATGCCACTCGGCAAAACGAAGCTCCCCGTCTTTGTATTCATTCAGCTTATCGAACCTAGGAATATCAGAAGAGTTGGAAAACTGAATGTTGAGGGTGAGTAGTTTTTCTTTGGGGAGTTTGATATTGAATTTTTGTAGGACATCAACCTGATCGTAACCGGAGTTTTTTTGAATATTTGGGTTGCTATTTACCGTTGGCTGAGCCACATATTT
>JGI20154J14316_10004719_pt1 | contig 10353 bp, 9 predicted proteins | sample COG_04_FD_14316 | JGI IMG/M metagenome (IMG submission 14316) | reverse complement strand
GAAATTGCCGAGCTGTACGAAAAGCTGTGCCTTGCTGACTAAGTCTCTTGGGTAGAAGCCAGCGTCATACTTGCAGCGGGGCTGAATGCAACCCACTGACAAGGCCAAATCTGGAGCAAATCGACCGTTTCTAGGCGATCGATCCAACCGCAAATTAAGGCTGCCTATCCTTGCTGCCTTACTAATACGGCAGAAAAAGCGGCGCACTCTATGATGTTCATTAGTTGCGTCTGGCATCCATCGTGATGGGCCGCCAAAGCATCATAACTTTGATTATTTTTTGGTAGCTAAGCAGTCTTAGTCAGTCAAATCTAGCGTCGTAGAGCCCCTCTTCGATACGCTGTCGCACGATAGGTAGCAGCAATCATCGATTGAATGGTAGGAACAAAATCAATAGTGCTAATATAAAGGCATGATCAATATTGACAATAACGCTCAAGAATTTTGGCAGCATGGCTATCTCTCGATAGATAACTTTTTCGATGCCCAGCTGATGGATAAATATCAGCAAAGTATTTTAACGCACTTTGGCGACGACCCCGATTTCGCTCACAACGAAGAATTTCTTCAAAAATCAAACACCGATGTCATACCTTGGTTTCCTCAGCTAGACGGCTTACAAGACTTTGACATCGCTGAGCAAGATCAGCGCTTAATTAATCTCACCAAAGCTATCTTGGGCCCTGGTTGGAAAAGCCTCTCCAGCATGATCATGTTTAGCAAGAAAGGCTCCAACGGGCAGGCCTGGCATCAAGACTGCCCACCAGAAGATAAATCTCAATTCAATTTAAATCGTTTGGTTTACACAATGGATATTGACCACAACACCGGAGGGCAAGTCTTAGTCATGCCCGGCACACACAAAGGTGGAGCCATTAGTGTTGGCGACACCAATGAAGATTTTACCGGGCAGGTCGTACTGACGCCAAAAAAAGGCTCTCTGGTTCTGATTCATGGGCATCTGTGGCATCGTGTTTTACCGATCAATAATCTGCATCGTGTTTCAACCAACTATCGCTGCTGCCCTGCCAACACACCTGACAATATCACCGACACCTGCGTGTATAGAAATATGCGTTACGCTTTTTCCTCGAATCAAGTCATTGAAGATCGCACAGTATGAATGAGCCAACCAGCCCGGCTATTCGATGGGGAATTATTGGCGCAGGCCGTATCGCCAAAACATTTGCCACCGATATTAAACAGGCAAAAAACGCCTGCCTTTATGCAGTAGCATCGCGCCAACTCGAATCAGCGCAGTCATTTTCTCAGTTGTTTTCTATTAACAAGGCCTATGGCAATTATGCTGAGCTGCTTGCAGACCCCAATGTTGATGCGGTTTATATTGCCACGCCGCACAGCCATCACAAGGACCAAGCCATTGCTGCCCTTCGTGCTGGCAAGCATGTGCTTTGTGAAAAGCCTGCCACAGTAACGCCAGACGAATTAGAAGAGGTACTTGCAGTTGCGCAGCAAGAGTCACGCTATTTTATGGAAGGCATGTGGACTTACTTTTTGCCGGTCATCAAAAAAGCTCAAGAGTGGGTCAATGCAGGACGGATAGGTAAGCTTTGCCATGTCAAAGCCGATTTTGGCTTTGCCCTGCCCTACAGCCCTGACTTGCGCGAATACGATAATCGCTTGGCTGGAGGCTGCCTACTAGAAATGGGGATTTACCCTATCGCCATGGCATGGCTTTTTTTGCAGCAAGACCCTAATGCACAAACCGTCTGGCACCATCTAGCTGACAATGGCGTAGAAGATGACGTAATTATTTTGAACACCTATGGTGAAGATAGTAATGCAACTGCACAAATGGCCACATCCTTTCGCTGCAAGCTCAACAACTATCTCACCTTAATTGGCGACCAAGCCACGCTAACCATTAGTGATTATTGGGGTGCCCGAGAAGTCAAACTATATGAAGGTAACGAATGTATCGATTGCTTTAGTGAAGTGCGCGACCATCAGGGTTTTAACTATCAAATTGAGCAAGTCAGCCAAGAATTACTGGCCGGACAATCACAGCCCAGCGTTGTTAGCTGGGAAGACAGCCGCGCCTTCGCGCGGCATATCGCTGCAATAAAAACACATCTCTAAGTCAGTACTTAAACAACCCATGAAGCACTGCATTCAGCCGCAATGCGGATATCCAGAAAAAAAGTCTTTAACAATTATTGAGCTTGTAACCAACCTAACACTGCCAAACAACTAATGGTTAGCAAACTGCTGCATGATATTGATATAACTATCAACCCAATAATCATCACGGTGCTGATCTAGAAAATCTAATAGCTCTTTATGTGCATCGTTAGAAATTGTTAAATAATCGCCGCCCACACCATGAAAGATAATATTGACCAACTTTCTTTGTTGATTTTTTGCCGACTGCAAATACGCAATAAGCTCAGCGCCCGAGAGTTCAGCCGGCATATGCATGATGGCGTTAAGTGAAGCTGCCTCGAAGCCTTTTATAGCGACAAACTGGTCTTTCACTTGCGGCAAATAATCACCATCTTTTGCCTGCGATTCACCACATGGCAGCATCATTGTGCGGCTTTTTTTTCCATCAATAGCATAAAGATAATCATTGGCCAATTTCACCTCATCAACCATTTGCACAACACTGCGCTTAGCCAAATCATTTTGCGGCGCGACCCAGTCACGATCAGATATATCTGCGCGGCATGCATGACTAATTGTGTGGTTGCCTAATTCATGCCCATGCTCAGCAGCGCTCCGCCATTCGTCGAGTCGCTGAGGAACTACAGGCGAAGATAACGTGAGGTAAAATGAACCCTTAAAATGATATTGATTAAGTTGTGGCACAGCGTTGTCCAGCTGTGAACCTAACGCATCGTCATAAGAAAGGCTGACGGCAACTCGTTCGTTATCAGGCCAATTATCGTCAGCAGCGCTTGAAAAAGATAAAAATACCAAAAGAAAAATCCTTACGAAAGTTTTCATATATTTTAAAAGAATCTTATTATTGAAGTAGATGATTATAGAGTAGTTGGGTATCACAGCCACCTAAAATTGACTGCAATCAGCAACACTCAGCATAAAGCAATACGATTTATTCTTGTTTAAACAACTTATGTAATCGAAATATACGCGCATAGGCTGCCGGAAAAAATCGTACGACTTTATCGATCAACCAAGCATCGGGCCCAATTAAAACTCTCCGTTGACGTCGCTCAACGCCTCGAATAATGAGCTTGGCAGCGCGCTCCGAGGTGGTCTTCGCCACGGCATCAAAACCCGATGAGACTTTTTCTCTAGCATGTCTTAATTCCTTATGCGATACACGAGCATTGCGTGCAATATCCGTTTTGATACCACCGGGATGCACGCAGCTAACACTCACATTACTTCCGGTCATTTCAATGGCAAGTGCTTCGGTGTAGCCCCGCACGGCAAATTTTGAGGCGTTATAAGCGCTGTGCATGGGCATCGCTACTATACCAAAGATACTAGAAATATTGACAATATGAGCTTCATCAGCTTTTTTTAAATAAGGTAAAAAAGCTTTAGTCCCATGCACCACGCCCCAAAAATTAATATTCATCAACCACGCCACATCTTCGTGACTTTGCTCCTCAATAGAATCGAGTAAGGCTACGCCGGCATTATTAATTAATAGATGAATCGCGTGATACTGGTTAATAACTGCATCTGCAAATGCTTGAAAGGCCACCGCATCGGCCACGTCCAACTCATATAAGCTGGCCACCCCTCCGATGGCTTCTACCTGCTGCAAGGTTTCACTCAAACCCTGATAGTCTTTATCTGCCAAGGCCAACACAGCACCTCGCTTTGCAAGTTGCAGCCCCAACTGCCGGCCGATACCCGAAGCCGCTCCCGTAATAACGACAACCCGCTCAGAAAAATCTTTCATGCACTATCGTCCTACTCAATGAATTGTCGGAACCGCCCTAGACTAAACACCACATACAAGGTACAGGATTTAGCGTCGAAACAGGTGTCACCTGAGCGACCTAAATGGCTAATTTTTTACAGCCCATAAGCCTAACAACTAGGACTTGTAAACTACAGCCTGTCTCATAGGAGACAGGCTTTTACACCAAAAAGCCGCTATATTGTTGACTGGCCATCAGGTGGCCCCTCTATTGCGTTGCTCTTCTTTAGAACAGCTGCTTGCTGGTACAAGCTATTTTACTCCAACTTGGATGTATCATCTTTTATGTCGTTAATTCAACAGCCCGCACGCAACGAGCCTCATTCTGGAAAAAATACGGATCAGGCGACCTTATCTAAACTGAATAACTCAGCAGCGATACTCGATGTATTGGTTATCGGTGCTGGTTTTTCTGGTATTTGCATGGCAATAAAATTGCTTGAAGGCAACATCAGTAATTTTAAAATTTATGAAAAAGCGAACGGTATTGGCGGCACCTGGCTACATAACACCTATCCTGGCGTGGCTTGTGATGTAGCATCACATTTGTATTGTTTTTCTTTTGAACCCAACCCCAATTGGTCTAAGGTATTTTCTCCCGGCGCCGAAATACGCGAGTACATTGAGCACTGCGCCGAAAAATACGGGGTCACACGCCACATTGAACTTGGTATGTATTGCCAAGGCACTTCTTTTAACGAGCAAACTCAACTGTGGGAAACTCACTTTTCTGACGGGCATGTTGTGCAATCACATCATGTTGTGACCGGCAGTGGAGGCCTGCATCGCCCTAGTGTACCGGTCATCGCTGGGAGTGAAGACTTCACCGGTAAAACGATGCATTCTGCCGAGTGGGATCACAGCATTGAGCTCACAGGCAAACGTATTGCCGTTATTGGCAGCGCTGCCAGTGCCGTGCAAATTGTGCCTGAGATCGCCAAAGTAGCCGCGCAAGTAGATGTGTATCAGCGCACACCAAACTACATCATGCCGCGCAACAATCGCGCTTACTCCGCGGCAGAAAAAAAGCGCCTTAAACGCTGGCCATGGCTCAACAAACTCTTGCGTGCTGCCTTCTTTTACAAAGGNGAACTGCTTGCTTANCCACTGGTTAAAACGAAAAAAGATACGCGCTATAGTCAGCGCACCAAACGCTTAATTAACTCGTTTATGTCGCAAAGTATCAAGGACGCGTCACTCCATGAAAGCCTAACACCAGGCTACTCGCCAGGCTGTAAACGGATCTTACTTTCCGACGATTTTTTTACCGCGCTCAATCGCAACAACGTATCGCTGATTACAGAGGGTATAAAACGCATAGAACACACAGGTATTGTGACCCATCAGGATGAACTGAGAATGGCTGATGTTATTGTTTATGCTACAGGCTTTGATATTGATGGGCACATCGCGTCGATATCGGTCACCGGCCCTAACGGCCTGAAATTAGCCGACCTGTGGCAAGACCTTCCGCAAGCCTACAAAGGTGCGATGGTAGCAGGGCTCCCTAATGCGTATTTTATCACCGGCCCTAATACTGGCGTGGGCACAACATCCGTTGTCTATATGATTGAACAACAAGTCGATTACATCATGCAGTGCATCACCAAGGCTGGGAGAAATCAGCTCCTTGCTCCCACCCCACAGGCGATGGCTGAGTTTAATGAGGACCTGCAAGAAAAACTTCAAGAAACCGTATGGGCTGGCAGCTGCTCAAGTTATTACAAGCGCCCAGACGGCAGAATCGCCACGCTATACCCCTATAACGCCCGCACATTTCGCAAGCGGCATCGTCACATACAGTGGAATGATTTTCAGATTCACCCTAAAACTGCAGTGCCTAGCTAGCCGCCTATTGACCTTACGCTTCTAATTTTTGTAGTGCACCACGAATCCGCTCGGGTATAGGCGTCGGGCGCTGCGTTTCACGCTCTACAAAAACATGCGTAAAGCTTCCAGCTGCCACCGCGCCTGGCTCACCACGCTTAAAAATAGCCAGCTCATAGGTGACTGAACTATTGCCAAGCTTACCCACCCGCAACCCACCCTCTAACTCATCGGGATAGGCAATTGAGCTAAAAAAATCGCAGTTCGAACTTACCACTACGCCAATCACATCGCTCGTATGAATATCTAAACCGCCCTCATGAATCAAAAAGCTGTTGGCCGTGGTATCAAAATAACTGTAATAGACAACGTTATTTACATGGCCATAAATATCGTTGTCGTGCCAGCGCGTGGTCAGCGGCACAAAATAGCCGTAATCGCTGCGCTGCGAGCCACGCTCAAGCATTGAAGATTTATTCATAAAATTATGACCATCCAACCCATCGAAAAACTCCTTACTGCATACGCAATATGACTTTGCCGCGTGCACGACGCTCAGTCAAACAGGCAAAAGCGTTAGCATAATCCTCAAAATCATAAACTTCAGTAGTAATCGGCACTAAACTTCCGGCTTCGACCAGTTGCAACAATTCAACAAAATTCTGCTGTGATCCAGCAGGGTCGCGCGCAGCCCAACCTCCCCAAAAAACACCGAGAATATCGCCGCCTTTTAGCAGTGGCAAATTTAAAGGGATTTTAGGTATGGGGCCGGCCGCAAAACCAATCACCAAATAGCGGCCGTACCACGCAATAGAACGATAAGCCTGTTCACTGTAATCGCCACCTACAGGGTCATAAATGACATCAGCGCCTTTACCACCCGTTAATTCTTTAATTTTGTCCTTGAGGTTTTCGGTACTGTAGTAGTTAATGCGCATATCCGCGCCCGCGGCACAGGCAAAATCGAGTTTCTCTTCAGTACTCGCCGCGGCAATCACCTTAGCTCCCATATGTTTGGCAATTTGAATAGCGGTGATGCCCACGCCGCCTGCTGCACCCAAGACTAAAACCGTTTCGCCAGCCTTTAATTGAGCGCGCTGTTTAAACGCATAATAAGAGGTGGCGTAGGTAATGCAAAATCCCGCCGCCTGCTCAAAAGTCATATTAGACGCCATAGGCATCACCACGCCCTCAGGTGCAATACACGCTGTGGCGAATGCCCCAATCGCAATCGTAGAGATCACCCGATCACCTACCTTAAACCGGGTAACACCCTCGCCCACTGCAGCCACGATGCCAGCCGATTCAACGCCTGGGACAAAAGGTAAATCGGGCGTGATTTGGTATTTGCCCTGCACAGTTAACACATCGGGAAAGTTTAACCCCGCCGCTTTGATATCAATCAGCAGCTCGCCTTTGCCCGGCGCTGGTGTCTCGCGCTCTTCAATAACTAAGCTTTCCGCAGATCCAAATTCATTACAAACTAAAGCCTTCATAACAACCTCTAACAATTCTTTCCACTGACTAAAAAAGAGTTACTGCAAAGGTGTGACGACCCTTACAGAAATATGGGTGGGCACTTAACTTACCATTTGCATACCAATCCAGACCGCTTTTAACGCTGGCTTTTCTTCGCCTTCAATTTCTACGGTCACCTCAGTTCTACTCATAAACTGACCCGGTCGCTTTTCAACAATTTCGAGCGACTTTGCGTGGGCGCGAATTTTTTTACCTACTTTTACCGGCGAAATAAAACGCACAGAATCAAAGCCATAGTTCACACCCATATAAGTGCCTTCAATGACCAATGCAAATTGCTCAGAAAAATGAGAAAGCATTGATAACGTTAAAAATCCGTGGGCGATCGTGCCGCCAAACGGTGTTTGGCCGGCCTTTTCTGGATCAATATGAATAAATTGATGATCGAGCGTACAGTCGGCAAACTGATTAATTTGCTCTTGAGTGACGGTATGCCACTCGCTACTTTCTAATTCAACATTCTGGTACTGCGCGATATCTTCTCGCTTAATCGTTTTCATTATGTAATCTCCCAAAATTAAATGAATAGTTTGATCAACATCTTTAAACCCAATGAGTCTTAAAAAATTGCCCGTATTATTTTTTGCTGCATGTGATGATTTTAATAATGCCTTGGGCTCAATCGGCAGCGGGTCTATGCCTCCCAATAAATCCCTTTATCGGCCGCATACCATTCGCCTAAGCGAGGCTCGTAGGCCGACTCTACAACCGAACGTTTTATTTTCATAGTCGGAGTGAGATAGCCGTTTTCTATGTTCCACTCATCTTTAACAATAATAAGTGCATGCAATTTTTCATGAGCCTCTATCTGTGCATTCACATCGGCTAACAAAGCTGCGAACTGCTGCGTCATCCCGGCGCGCTGGTCGGCATTCGCTGCCGCTACCCGGGCATCTGGAGACAACATAAGCAGCGCTATAGGTTGCGGCTCTCCCGACCCCATCACGCAACAGGCCTCTAACAGCAAACTACTCAAAATTTTGTCTTCAATAGGTGCCGGCGCAACATACTTACCTTTACTAGTTTTAAACAATTCTTTAATACGCCCAGTAATACGCAGGCGCCCTTGCTCGTCAAACTCTCCTTTATCGCCAGTGCATACAAAACCGTCATCTGTAAGTGCTTCGCGAGTTTTGTCAGGAGCTTTGTAGTAACCCGTCATATTTGTGTGCGCTCGAACTAACACTTCACCTTGCTCAGTCAGTTTTGCTTCAACACCAGGCCTTACCGTACCCACATAACCCAACCGTTCTTGCCCTGCTATAGTGGCAAAGGAGTAACCAAAGTTTTCGGTCATGCCATAACCTTCTAAAATATTCATCCCGAGGCGCTGATACCAGCTGAGGAGATCTTGCGACATAGGTGCACTGCCACAAAAAGCATAGCGCACCTGATCTAAACCTAATGGTTCAAGCACCGCTTTTTGTGTCTGCTCACGGGTAGCAGGGTCATCTAAAAGTTTATCGAGTTGCTCGGCGGGTATATTTTGTAAAATGCCAAACTTAAATTTCATCCATAGGCGCGGCACACTAAAAAAGATGGTGGGACGAGCACGACGTAAATCTTGAGTGAAGGTCTCAAGCCCTTCGCTAAAATAGATGCAGGTGCCACAACTAATCGACCCCATTTCAACAGTTAGACGCTCTGCCACGTGCGCTAACGGGAGGTAAGAAATACCACGATCATCTTTCGAAATATGCAAATAAACAGGATCCAACACGGTGGCCGCTGCTAAAGCTGAAAAATTAAGCATCGCGCCTTTAGGCATGCCGGTACTGCCCGAGGTATAAACGATCGTAGCCAACTCATCGGCAGCACGCTGAGTGTTTTCGGTCAGCGGTGTGCTTTGCTCAATCACTGCCTGCCAGGAAATAAAACGCGGATCGTCAGGCCCACCAGGCAACGCAATACCGCGCTCAACTTTTTGCAAGCCGGCCTGCATTTCTTCCCAGTTATCCATACCACTAAGAAAAATAAATTCTGCATCACTGTGATCAATGACATGTTCGACATGATCAATTGGCATGGCCGGATAGAGCGGCACCGTCACATGACCTGCCATCCAAATAGCCAAATCGGCCATAACCCAATGCGCTGAGTTTTTTGCCAATAGCGCAACTTTGCTTCCTGCCGGCATATTTAGGCTGCGCAAATAACTCGCTACACGTCGCGACTGATCACCCACCTCGCGCCAACTATAATGTGTTGCCTCACCATTATTCGGTTGCACTAAAAAATCATTATCGGCTATCTCCGCCTCATAACGATAAAAATATTCCAGTGGCAATGGTGGAGATTCAGCAGGCCAGTATTCATGAGTGTATACAGTAGTGTTTGAATTACTCATTATGTCTTCCAATATTATTTAATTTTTTGACTTTAAACCCAGTGAGACACTGCCATAGCTCGCACAAGATGTGCGTCACTATGGGTTACTTTTCTCTACATAAAAAATTAACGAAAAGAGAGCTACGTACTAATCGCTTTATTTTTCAACGTGACGACTGGCAAGAGTGGGCAAAGCTGCAAACTGCCCTGCGCGTTTCTCGGCATTAGCACCAATGGCCTCCATGACTTCTTCAGTTTGCAGCATGCTTGCATTCCAAATACCAATATAATCGAGTGTATCGGCGGTACTATGATCGCGCGCATAATTAATGATGCGCTTACAGCCAGAGACAGCGAGTGGCGCTTTACCCGCAATTTCGGCTGCTATAGCCATCACTTGGGCGAGCATAGCTTCGGCATCGGCAAACGTCTCATTAAGTAAACCGTTTGCTTTGGCCTCAGCGGCCCCAAAACGCCTACCGGTGTAGGCAATTTCACGCGCCACCCCCTCAGGGATCAGCTTGAGGAGGCGCGGAAAAGTGCCCACGTCTGCTGTCATAGCCAGATTGGTTTCCTGTAAGATAAAAAAAGCATCAGCTGTTGCATAGCGCATATCACACGCAGTCACCATGTCGATACCGCCACCGATGCAACCGCCTTGTATAGCCGCCAATACCGGCAAGCGACAATTCTCTAGGCTAGAAAACGCTGACTGTAAAACTTTCACATGTTCATAAAAT
>JGI20154J14316_10004718_pt1 | contig 10354 bp, 5 predicted proteins | sample COG_04_FD_14316 | JGI IMG/M metagenome (IMG submission 14316) | reverse complement strand
GTTTTTCCTGATTCAATTAAATGTTTGGTTGCATTGTAGCCACCTTCAAAATCGTTTGAAAGAATTTTACTGGCATCAATGGGTACATCACGATCAAAAAAAACAATAGGTATGCCTTTGTCTTGAATCGCGATAAAATGATCATAGACAGAGGTGTTTCTAGACACACAGGCCAAGATACCATCGACCCTGTGATTGAACAATGCTTTAGTATCGAGTATTTCACGATCAATACTTTCATTGGATTGGCAAATGATAATATTATAACCCCTGGAATAAGCGATGTCTTCGATGCCACTGATGACTGTGGAAAAGAAAAAATGCACCAGCTCTGGTAAAATCACGCCAATCGTGTTGGTCTTGCTGTGTCTTAAACTTAGGGCTAGGGCATTGGGTTCGTAATTGAGTTCTTTGGCTAATTTTTGTACGCGAGCTCTGGTTATGGCACTGATTTCAGGACTGCCTTTAAGGGCGCGTGAAACCGTACTGGTCGCGATGTTCAATTCTCGAGCTAAATCTTTTAAGGTGACGGCTTGTTTCATTAAGATTTATCGTTGTATAATTGAAAGAGGCATCAGGCACATAATATATCAGGTTAAGTACATAACTCCACAAAGGTAATAGATATCAATTATACGGAATACTGGAGGAATTTAAATTAACTGATTTCTATAAAAAAAATAACTTTCTAACCAGCCCATCCCAAAAAGTATGATAATGCAATCGATTACGATAATAAATGTGAATCACTATGATTATCAATGCATGAATTTATTCTAAATTTAAATTATTAAGGATTCGAATCCTTAGCTTTTCTCTTATTATCTAATTATTTATATGACTTATTTACGAAGTATTTTACTCCTTACCGTTTTTGCTTTATCATCCGTAATGAGCAGTGCTCAAGATCTGAGTAGGGTTGAACCTCCTTTTTGGTGGGCCGGCATGGCCAATCAACATCTTCAGTTGATGATTTACGGGACAGATATTGCGGAGTTAAGTCCACAAATTGATTACCCAGGCGTATCTTTAACTAAAACCACTCAGGTTAAGAATCCAAACTATTTATTCATAGACCTTCAATTGACTGAGGAGGTAGTACCGGGTACTTTTGAAATTGAATTTAGGAGAGGTAAAAAGATAGCGCAAATCTATACTTATGAATTGAAGGAAAGAAGAGAAAATTCAGCCCTTCGACAAGGATTTAATTCCAGTGACGTATTGTATCTCATTACCCCTGATCGTTATGCAAATGGCGATCCGTCCAATGATGAAATGCCTAGTTTAAAAGAAAAATCAAACCGCACATTTCTGGGAGGTCGGCATGGTGGCGATATTCAAGGAATGCAGGAACACTTAGATTATGTCGCAGATATGGGATTTACGTGTATTTGGCTCAATCCGGTATTGGAAAATGATATGGCTGGGTATTCTTATCATGGCTATTCGACCACAGATTTTTACAAAGTAGATGCCAGATTTGGTAGCAATGAAGCCTTTCGAAAATTCTCTTTGCAGGCGAAAGAGAAGGGAGTTGGACTGATTATGGACATGATTATCAACCATTCAGGCTCGGAGCATTGGTGGATGAAGGATTTTCCGATGGATGATTGGGTTAATTATCAAGCTGAGTTCTTGAAAGGGGAGTATCATATCACCACGCATCGAAAGCCCGTCGTTCAAGATCCCTATCGGTCAAAAATAGATGTAAAGGAATTTTCCGATGGTTGGTTTGTACCTACCATGCCAGATTTGAACCAAAGGAATGAATTTATGAGCACTTATTTGCTTCAAAATTCAATTTGGTGGATTGAATACGCCGATCTAAAAGGAATCAGAATGGACACCTACCCCTATCCTGACATGGATTATCTCTCCAAATGGTCTTGCGGAGTGATGAATGAATATCCCAATTTCAATATTGTAGGCGAAGAATGGTATGAACAACCCGCGGTAGTCGCACATTGGCAAAAAGGCAAGGAAAGTGCTACGGGTCATGATTCATGTCTTCCTAGTTTGATGGATTTCCCTTTGCAATCGGCGTTTATTAAATCTTTAAATGATGACAGAGATTGGGATGTATGGGTAGACGCGTATGCCATGCTGGCTTTGGATTTCATATATCCCGACCCAGAGAATCTGGTTGTATTTCCAGATAATCACGACATGAGTCGATTTTTCACACAAGTCAATGAAAATTTTGATTTGTTTAAATTAGGGATTGCCTATTATGCTACCATCAGGGGTATTCCACAGTTTTATTATGGGACAGAAATTTTAATGAGTAATCCAGGAAGTGAAGATCATGGATTGATTCGTTCAGATTTCCCAGGAGGCTGGGAAGGAGATCAGGTCAATGGATTCACGGGTGCTGGCTTGACGGCTCAGCAGTTGGAGGCCCAACAATATATGAAGAAAATATTGAATTGGAGAAAAGGGAGTGAGGCGGTTCATAAAGGTGAATTGATGCATTATAATCCAAAAGAAGGAGTTTATGTATTTTTCAGATATACGGAAAAAGATAAGGTCATGATTATTTTGAACAAAAATAAAACGGCCAAAGGTCTAGAGTTTTCCAGGTTTGGCGAGATGATCCAAGCGGATGATCAAGGCGTAGATATTATTTCAAATCAAATGGTAGATTTTTCAAGAGCGCTTCAATTGGATCCTTTATCTGCTATGATTATTGAGTTAAATTGACCAATACTCCCATTTGTTTATCATTAAGTATTTTTTGAGTTGATTAAACCGGCTTAAATTTTATAATCCTTGTAGGAATTTGTAATTTTGAGTGCTGTAATGTGCTCTAAATTCAAATCTATTTTTTTTCTGTTATTGCTGCCCGCAATTGTTCTGGCGCAGCAGGACGTTTCGGTGGCAAGATCTTGGAACGAGGTATTGCTTGCATCCATTCGAAATGACTATGCCCGGCCTACTGTACATGCAAGGAATCTGTTTCATGTTTCTGCAGGTATGTACGATGCATGGGCCGTACATGANCCAAAAGCAGAACCCTATTTTTTAAACAAAACACGAGGTCAATATTATTTTTCTTTCGAGGAAGGTTACACATGGTCTGAAGCCATTGAGGTAGCCCAAGAGACGGCAATGAGCTACGTGGCTTACCGATTGATCAGTCACAGATTTAGGTACAGCCCTGGAGCAACTGAAGTAAAGCAACTTGCAGATGATTTAATGTTGGAATTGGGTCATGATATTTATTTGATAAGTCAAGATTATTTGAATGAGGGACCTGCGGCTTTAGGAAATTATCTGGCCGAACAAATCATATTATATGGGCTTCAGGATGGTTCTAATGAGAATCAAGATTATCAAAACTTATTCTATAGCCCAGTCAATGATCCTTTGATCTTGAGTCAACGGGATAGTAGCATTTCCTTGAATGATCCTAATAGGTGGCAGCCTCTTGGTTTTGATCAGTTCATAGATCAATCGGGCAATTTGATCGTAGGGTCACCCAGTTTTCTGGGTGCAGAATGGGGAAGTGTGATCCCTTTTGCCTTAAAAAATCCTTCTATAGCAGAAAGAGATGGATTTGAATATTCTATTTATCATAATCCTGGAGCACCGTCATTGTTGGTGCCTGGGGATGTGCAAGGTTCAGTTGATTATAAATGGAATTTTAGTTTGGTAGCCTCCTGGTCTTCGCACTTGGATATAGCGGATTCAATTTTGATAGATATTTCTCCCAATACATTGGGTAATTTAGACCTAGCTGATTTTCCTAAAAACAGAGAAGAAGTTAAAGCATTCTATGATTTTTTTAATGGTGGAGATGGGAGTGAGGGCTATGTATTAAACCCTATAACTGATCAGCCGTATGATGTGCAAATAGTACCTAGAGGTGATTATACTCGTGTTTTATCCGAGTTTTGGGCAGATGGTCCTGAGTCAGAAACACCACCAGGTCATTGGTTTAAAATAATGAATAACGTGATGGATCATCCTTTATTTGATAGAAAATTTGAGGGAGAAGGTGCGCCATTGACGGCTTTGGAGTGGGATGCAAAAGCTTATTTTATATTGGGAGGTGCCATGCATGATGCAGCCATTGCTGCTTGGTCGATCAAGGGTTATTATGATTTTATTCGACCTATTTCAGCTTTAAGATATATGGCTAGTTTAGGACAATCATCCTTACCTGAAGGAATCAATTATCATGTCGATGGTATGCCTTTGGTTGAAGGCTTGATCGCACAAGTAGAAGCTGGAGATGCATTGGTTGGACTGAATGGTGAAAACATCGGGGCCATTAAATTATATAGTTGGAAAGGCCATGATGAAATTCAGGAGGTGACCCAAGATGTAGCAGGCGTGGGTTGGGTATTGGCAAAAAATTGGTGGCCTTATCAGCGACCGTCATTTGTCACTCCACCCTTTGCCGGTTATATTTCAGGGCATTCGACTTATTCTAGGGCGGCAGCTACTGTATTAACCTTACTTACGGGGGATCCTTATTTTCCAGGAGGAATGGGTGCTTACTTAGCAAAAAAAGATGAATTTTTAAAGTTTGAAAGGGGCCCCAGTCAAGACATAACCTTACAATGGGCGAAATATATAGATGCTGCAGATCAATGTGGTTTGTCTAGAATTTATGGAGGTATTCACCCCCCAATGGATGATCTACCTGGGCGTTTGATCGGTGCTCAAGTAGGTGAAGCGGCTTACGCATTGTCGACTTCTTTGTTTAACTCCGAAGAGCTTCTGAATCTGTCAAAGGGCGAGAATTTTAAGATTTATCCCAATCCGGTAAGCGAAGGGAACGTATTTAAAGTGATTTCAGATAGGCCCGTGGTCCAACTTCAAATTACGGATCTCAGGGGATCAGTCATTATAAATCGGCCTATTGAGCATCAGAAGGCGGCTATTTATATTTTCAAGAGGGTCTCCTTATCAAGGGGTTCATATGTAGTATCGCTGGTAGATGAAAAGGGCGAGTATCGTTCAAAATTGCTTCAGGTGCATTGAGGCATTTGGGTCTTGATGAGATAAGGATCAGTGAGATTAGATAACTGAATTCAGGTAATGATCATTAAATTTTAAAATACAAAGATAAAAGCTAATTAAATTAGTATTTACTATTTAAATTAGCATAATGAAAATTGAATCTGGTTATTATAAGATTAAGTTGCGCGGTAGAAGCCTAGATGATCAGTATCATTATTTACGTGTTTTTTATCAAAACAAGATAAAATACCTCCAATTAAGTAACGGAATTCCACAGGAGGCGAGTAGCTATGAGGAGGCCTTGTTAAGTTCGTATGAGTTGGTGAAGCAAATCACTCATCACCATCCCATAGAGGTGCGCAATGCCATCATTACGATTTCTTGGCAAGATGAAGACGGCGATCCCTTCCAATTAAAAACAAGAAACATACACGCCTTGAGACGGGTGTTCGAATTGTTTCCTAGGCTGGCCAAGGCCCTCCATGTAGAGATGAAGAAGTCCAAGGACAAGAAATAATTATTTTTTTCTAGGTAGGGTACCTCTTATCGCTGTTTCGGACATAGGGTCATCGGGCCAACTGTGTTTCGGGTAGCGCCTTTTGAGCTCTTTACGAACTTCAAAATAAGTATGTTCCCAAAAACTCATGAGATCAGTAGTGACTTGGACGGGTTTGAAACCGGGAGATAATAAATGCAATACTACTTTTATCAATCCTTCATTGATGGTTGGACNTTTCTCCCATCCAAAAAGTTCTTGTAATCTTACCGCTAGAATGGGAGGTGCTCCGGAGGGAAGATAGGCCAACTTGATCGTTGCACCACTTGGTACAAGGATACTGGGAGGTGCAAGTATCTGAAGCAGGTCTTGTTGTGTTTTGCTTAGGGTATAGGATAGGAGATCACGCAGCTTTAATTTTTTGAGATCTGCTGGTTTTTTGATACCGATGAGAAACGGGGCGAGCCATTCATTATTGGTTAATAAAAGGGTGTTTGTCGAGGTGTCTGGCCAAAGTAGTTCGGGTCTCCATCTCCGAATACTTAGTATTCGATTTTGCCATTGTATAAAGTCGTCATCAAAGTTGAGCAGTTGTTTACCTTCTTTTTTGATGGCATCGCTAATGGCAGCCACGAGATCGGTTTCCGCTGGCTCAGGTAATGGGGTAGACTTCAATACGATGTTTCCAATTCGAAGTTCCTGAGTGGCAATTAATCCCCCGTGTTCAGTATCCCAAGTGATGATTTCTTTTTCTTTGACCAGAGGAGCCAAATCTTTGGGGTTGAGAGGTGCGGCAAGAAATATTTTACCTAATCCCTCTCGAGCATCCATGTGAGCTACGGCCAGCCAAGGCTCATGCGCCAAATCATCTTTATGTCCTGCCATAGCATACCTACCATTACTGAGCTGAAATTGGGCGTTGTTGCCAGGTCGGGCACAGGCAATACGCTCAGGGTAGGCTTGGGCAATAAGGATACCGGTATCATAAGGATCTATGGGCTCAGCACTTTGATCCTTATCAAAAAGTCGTAAGTAGGACTTAGATATTTGGTCAATGCGTCCAAATCGATGACCATTATTATTAAGAGATCGAAACCTCCTAAGCTCCTCAATCCGTAGATTGAGATCTATGCCAACTTCTCGGGTCAAGGGATCTCTTTCTTCTAAAAGTGCCGCAATATCTGCCGCCAAGGCTAAGGTATTGTTGGCTTGGGCAAATAACAGCATATGGGCAATACGAGGATGACAGGGCAGTTGATGAATGCGCTTTCCCAGTGGGGTAATGCGACCCTTCTCCAGCGCCTCTAACTGATGTAAGAGTTCACTGGCTTGGGCAAGGCTTCCTTTGGGTGGCGGCGTTAGCCAGGTGAGTTGATATGCATCAGTGATGCCCCATGCGGCTAAATCCAAAACCAATGGGGCTAAATCTGAGGCTTCTATTTCTGGGATTCGATGGGCTTGCATTCGATTCTGCGTGGCAAGACTCCACATCCTATAGCAAACACCCGGAGTCAATCTTCCGGCTCGACCGGAGCGTTGATCAGCTGCATCTTTAGAGATGACGATGGTTTCCAAACGAGAAAGACCCGATTTTGTATCGAATCGCGAAGTTCTACCAAATCCAGTATCAACGACAATTTTGATGCCTTCTATAGTGAGACTGGTTTCAGCAATGGAGGTAGCCAGTACTATTTTTCGGCGTCCATTTTTATCTGGAAATAAGGCGGCTCGTTGTGCGTTAATGGGAAGCTGACCATAAAGAGGATGAATTTCAAAATCGCTCAGTTTTGATTTCAATATTTCTTCACATTTTCGGATTTCTCTTTGGCCAGGAAAAAAAGCCAATACATCACCTGGATGTGCTTTTACGGCTTTAGATATGGTATGTGCAGCCATTTCTGGCATCATGCGCTCATCTATATCTCCTGTATAAAATCGCTCTACCTCAAAGGGTCTACCCTTACTGATCACCACAGGGGCTTTCAATAAGTCAGCCAATAAGGGCATGTCCAAGGTCGCCGACATGATCATGATTCGTAAGTCTGGCCGCAAGACTTGCTGCGCCTCTCGACAAAGCGCCAAGGCAACGTCTGCATGGATGCTTCGCTCATGGAATTCATCAAAAACAATCAACCCCACATCACGCAATTCGTTGTCTGAGTGGAGCATTCTCGTCAAAATACCTTCTGTAAGTACCTCGATTTTAGTTTGTTGACCTACCTTGGTGTCAAAACGAATTCTATAGCCGATCGTACGGCCAATGGGTTCGTCTAATAGACCAGACATTCTCTCGGCAATGGAGCGTGCAGCCAGTCTTCTGGGCTCCAGCATAAGAATCTTTTTTCCAGCTAACCATGCTTCATTCATTAGGGCCAAAGGGAGTAAGGTGCTTTTTCCTGCTCCTGCTGGGGCATTTACGATCACGGTGGTGTGGGCATGAAGTTGGTGCTTTACTTCATCAAAAATGTCGGCAACGGGAAGGTCGGTGGAGTAAGGATTGAATTTCAAGGAAAAAAAGCGGTCTGAATGAATTTTTTTGGTAAATTTAATCAATAGACATTCTAGACTTTTGACCCAATGCTGATAATTTTATCTTTTTTGCTGATGCAATCCCTTTTTTACCAGGATCCATCCCTACCTAAAATTATAGATCGGCCGATATCTTTTGATGAGCAACGCATTGAGTTGACCCTTGAATACTTGGCATCACATTATGGATTAACACAAATAAAACCTACCATTTTACCACGTATGGTAGTGGTCCACTGGACTGCTATCCCCACTATGGAAGCAACCTTCAATACGTTCAACCCTAGTACTTTACCCAATGCTCGAGCGGATATTCAATCTGCGGGTTCATTGAATGTATCCTCCCAATTCTTGGTAGATACCGACGGGACTATTTATAGATTAATGCCTGAAACCACTATGGCACGTCATGTGATTGGATTGAATCATTGTGCGATAGGGATTGAAAACGTGGGACCTGGAGCAGATGGAAAACTCACTCCAGCTCAGTTAGAAGCCAATGTGATGTTGGTTAGGTATCTTCAGAAAACGTACCCCATTGAATTCGTTATTGGCCATTATGAATATCAAGATTTTATGGACCATCCCTTATGGCTTGAAAAAGATGCAGGCTACCGTACCGAAAAGGTTGATCCTGGTGTTGAATTTATGGAAGACTTGAGGAAGCGGATAGATTGATTTAAAAAGAGCACTCAAGTTTACGATTTGAATCAATCATAAAGCAAATATTTTTTTCGCAAATATCTGTACTCAGCTAAATCTTCGGCCCAACTTACTTGGATTTCTTCTTTGCTCAAACCTGAAATGATTTGCTGCATCAATTCATCGTTACCTGCGAGCTGATTAAATGTTTTTTTCCTATTGAAAAAATCAGGTCCTATATCGATTAAATGATAGTACTTAATGAGCAGAGAAAGATTGAACTTGGGTATGGGTTCAGTAGCGGTGAGGTCTTCCCCATAGCAAACCATGTCGAGATGTTTGGGATATATTGACATTCCTTTGATAGATTTGGGAGTGAAACTAAAATCACTATTTATTTGTGGAGCACCCAGTTGCTGAAAAGGAGCATAAGTACCTCTTCCTATACTCACAACCGTAGCTTCAAAAAGACAGAGTGACGGATACCATCTCACGGCTCGATCGTTGGGGAGATTGGGTGAAGGTGGGATTTTTAAAGCCCAAGGGATTGCATGTGAATAATTTTTTATTTTGATAACTTCAAGATCACATTTTTGGCCCGTTGCCAGCCATCCTTCACCATTGATCATTTTGGCTAGTTCACCGATCGTGAGGCCATGCACAATCGGTAGAGGGTGCATGCCTACGAAGGATTTAAATGCAGGTTTTAATACGGGACCATCTACATAGTCTCCATTGGGATTAGGTCGGTCGAGAACGATCACTTCTTTATTATTTTCTGCTGCCGCCTCCATGACATAATGTAAGGTGCTTATAAATGTGTAGAAGCGGGCGCCGACGTCTTGAATATCAAAAATAAGGATGTCAAGATCTTTCAATTGCTCTGGACTTGGTTTTTTTTGTTTGCCATAAATCGAAATGATAGGTAATCCTGTTGACTGATCTATGTTGTCATAGATGGTGGCACCATCGTGCGCATTGCCCCTAAATCCATGCTCCGGAGCAAAAATTCTCGTTATTTGAATACCTAAACTCAATAAAGTATCTACTAAATGTCGGGATCCAACGGTAGAAGTTTGATTGACCACGAGCCCCACCTTTTTGTTCTGTAAAAGGGGTAGGTAGGCATCGAATTGTGTGGCACCGACCTCTGGATTTTTATGAATGATCATGCCGTCACCCAATTTAAAATACGAGTTCACCGTTACCGGCAAGGTACCTGAGGCCATACCATTTCCTAAAAAAAGCTGGGTCATTGCAGCTTGGGTAGCTGGATTGTTTTGGTAGCCTATGACCAAATCTGATGCTTGGTGAAGGGTGTTAAATTGATTCAAGGTATACGGATTTCCAAACCAGCCGATCATCACACGGGAGTCTTGTGCTAGTTCGTTGATAAAGGTCAAATTTTGATTTGATATTTTGATTTGACCATAGGGACGAAGATCTGACTGGATGACACCGAGGTATATGCGTTCGAAATCTTCGAGTTTTCTTTCTACTTCATTGATTTGCTCTTGGGTTGCTTTCTTTGGGAGGTAAAAGTGGTCTTTAAAGCCTAATCGTATCGCCTCTTTTTGGAATGGTGCAATTGTATTGGTATTGATAGACAAAGTGGCTATTTTTTCATTGGTCAAATGGGATCCCAAATAATGCTTTTTTAATACCGTTAAGGAAGCTTTGGCCAAAGTATTATTTAAGTCTCTTGCTGTTTGGTTATTG
>JGI20154J14316_10004707_pt1 | contig 10374 bp, 7 predicted proteins | sample COG_04_FD_14316 | JGI IMG/M metagenome (IMG submission 14316) | reverse complement strand
ACATTCATCATAACATTGGTTATTTAATAGAAATATATAAGATTGGAAGTTACTGTTCCCGACGAGTTTACTTGGCCCAATGAGTTTACTTGGAATAAAAATACTATTATTGACTATAAATAATATCACTCTCCTATCAAATGTATGATGTGTTTTTACTACTGTTGACTGCTTTAGCAGGTGTATTCTTATCCTTTTTAGTGGTGAGCGTATTTAATGTTGGAGAGTCCACCGATGACTCATTGTTGCGTGATTTGCAACAGGTTGTGATGCAAATTGCCAATACGATAATGCTGGTCGTGTTAACGCCGGTATTAGGCCTTTGGAACCTGTTCATTGACGTGGGTATGATGTTTACTTCGCGTGTGAAATGGTCTATTGCAGGAGGTATATTTGTGTTTGCTACATTTCTGATGCATTACTACCATTCTGAGGTCTTATCTATTTTAGACGACTCGTGGAAATGTTTTTTAATTCCGTTGATGGACAACATTATCCAACCTTTTTTGCAGATATCACGCGTGTTTTATGGTATTGGCATGCCTCTGTTAAACACGTTTTTAGTCTTACACGCACAAGTGTTGAAAGCTTGGTACGTGACGTTGACAGCATGTTCACACATCAACATGTTTGCTATGTTTGAGGAGTTGGTTATGGCATTAATAACGGGTACCAAGTCCTTTACTGGATGGTTTTTCGACCCCATGAAAGAAGACCTCACAACGAATACGTTTTATTACAACGACTTTAACATTTCTAAACCAGTGAATCACACATTGACAGCCATTTCGATTGGTCAAGAGGTACTGGCGTGTGCTTGTCGTCGATTTGAACCACTGTTCAATATTGGTTTTTTTGTTACACAAGAGCCTCACGTGACAGCCGCGATCAGCAATTTATTCCAAGCTGGTATTCGTATTTTTCAAATGTTATTCCGTATGTTATTAACAGAATTTCCGAATATTTACAAGGTGACGTTTAATTTGGAGCGTGGTCTCACCGAAGGTGGTCTTGCCCTAGACTCTATTATGTTTAACACGGTGACAAACATTATTAAAATCTTTGACCCAGACTTTGTGCTCGCTCGGTATCCAAAGGAAGGTCCATTTACAACGCTGGCACATGGTACTGCAGGTGCTGTTCACGTTGCCGCCACATTCGGCGTCAATGGTCCTCTGCATCTGATGGCATCCTTTGATCCAGAACGTTCGGCTTTAAATCCCCAAGTATGGTCGATACAACCGGCGTTTGCAAAAATGTATCAGGCTGTGCACAGTGGGGCAACGTTTGTCCAATGGTTCATCTATATTTTAGAGCAAATGATCACTTCGAAAAAAGATTTATTGCAAATTTTTGCGGATGAAAATAGTCCACTCGAAATGAACTGTGACTGGGCGCGTGATGTTGATGACCAAAAATATGTCCGACTATCTTATACAGTGGGATGTTCGCTGTTTAATGTTGGAATTCTGAGTGCAAATGCAGCAGCAATTGTTTCTGGTATGTCCATGGAGTTACTGTTCAAGTCGATTTTTACACAAGAACAAAACGTTTTTCGAACATTGCAACGATGGGAGGGGCCCACAATCCCACGCAAAATCGTCTATACCTGTGAGGAGAGACAGGCAGCAACAGCGTACAACTACGAAACAGAAACGGTAAATAGCGCAGGCTGGATTTGGACACAAGACCAAAGTCAGTGTCAATGCGACTATCACTATGGTGTAACGTTAGAGGAAGGTGTCCAACCCTTTAATCCATGGTGTGGACAACCGAATTTGAATTTCGATATTTTTGCACCATTGGATGCCTTGGTGATGCACGTCTCTCATGGTATTTTGGGTCCAGGATTTGGAGACGCCTTTCCATTTATTAGTCCTATACGTAATATTGATATCAATATTGAACAAATCGGTCTGGATAAGTCGATCGTTCTGCCGCTGGCGTTGCCCCCCATCACCAGAACGGCAATCGAATCGGCACGGATTTTGACACGCATTGCCTTATCATTCGGTGATATTGTGACGGGTCATTTTTTCAATTATCAGGTCAACTGTGGCCATGGTATGAACAAAGAACAGTTGGTGGCAAGGTGGAAACATCTTTATCCTACCCAAGAGCCTCCAACAGAAGACAGTACTACGGATGGTTCGGCAAATTTACGATGGACACCATGTGAAGACAAAAAATACAGTGCTATGCTCGATGACAAACGAATGCAAGTGTGTGACACGAATAATAATAAAAACGATTGCATGTGTTCCTACTTGCAACCTCTACGTTCGACTGATAGATGTCGGTGTATTGCTCGCTATCCGGATTTGGACGTGACAGCATCATCACAACAAGTGGGTGATTTAATTGAAGAGCGATTTACCTCGGAAGATGTGTCACACCATTGGTGTAACTCAATGATTCTTGAATGGACCTTTCAAAACACAGCAGCATTTGCGGATGCCCTCGATTACATTGTCTCGCTTGGTCCTCTCAATCCAACTTGTGACGTGGTCGACCGTATTATCAGACAAGAGAATTTGGGTACTGATGAGACTGACCAGCGTTCTTCGTCGACATATGAAATTACAACTACACCGACACTGTCGTTCTTAGGTGACTTTGCAACCTCGAGCGAAAAATTAAATCACGTGACAGATTTGTACAATAATAGACCGACCGGCTGTGCAATTGTGGATGTGGATGGTCAAAAAGAATGGGCGTGTGATGTGTCAAATGGTGAATCAATCACGTCTCTTGACCCAAGCGTTGATTTTGAAGATGCTGGTTGTGTCATTTATGGACGACACGACTTCTTTTGTTCGGCGGGTCTCTGGGTACGAAATAATAAACGTATGACCATGAATGTTGCACGCCAAGCCGTGAATGACGGTATTTCAATCATGGCAGGTAATTTTGCAGATATTAATTTAAAAACATTGCCACGATTGTGTGATTATGAGCGTCAACAAGGTGCCTTAGCGGCAATGGTTGCTGGACTAATTCCAAATTTGAAAGATGAGAATTTCAGAGAGGCCATTGCAAAGTTCGTGAATATTATTCTACAGATCATCTATGTTCACGGTATCCGAACTGGTTTAACAGTCATCAACATGGCAAGCAGTATTATTCAAGACTTGTTAGGCCCAGGCCTTACAGAAGATAGCTTAATTGCGACCTTTAAGTCGGGCGCCCGAACAATCCTAAAAGGCCAAGTCTACATTGTACGTGAATTTTTTCAAACGACGGGGCAATTTTTGGATGCCATTGTCCCGCAATCGGGGGACATTTGTTTTGATATCGTCAAAATCCTGGACCTCATTTACGACAAATTAGAAGGCGTGCTTATGGATATTGTAGCTGGGATAGTGCAAATGGCATTGCAGGGCATCGCAATTATGTCGGGTGATACGAGTGTTATCGACGAGTTTTTTGAGAATTTCATAGATATTGCGTTGAAAGTCATTGATTTATTAATTGCAGAATGGATGAAAATATTAGGACTCGTGTTTAAATTCTTGGGTCCAGTCGGAAAATTCTTCGAAACATTACTGTCCGTAGTCTGTCCCATGTTAAACACAGTCATGGGAATTATCGATGGTGTTGTTAAAGGACTGTCGTTCGGCATGGGTGGTGGCATCGGATGGAAAGCAGTGACGTGTCCGTCCACAACACTAGGTTCGTCCATGGGAGGAGGAAAACACCATTTCTTAAAATCTGACAACGAAGACATACTTCGGAAAGTTGCAGACACACTGGACTGGTCCGGCTCGTCTGTGTGTGACGATTTAATGAACGGCTTAGCAGAGTACTCCTTTTCGGACCTGAGACCCTTGGAAAAGGCACAGTGGAAAGAATGTTTGGAAATGAAATACATTGGTGTTGAAATGGCAAAGTATTTTGATTCACCAACCTTTCCAACTGATGTCATGTATAATTGGAAACGCAAATATATGATGGTCTTTGAATTGGGTCAAGCGCTTCACATTGCCATTCCACATCTTTTTTCGGACGAATCGAATTGGGCGGATGTGCGATTAGCCATGTATGATGCAGGCATTGATGCTGACATGTATATGAAAATATTCCAGTCGTTTAGTATCTCATTCCGAAAAATATTGAACAGTATTGAAGCCACAAATATGCTTCAACTTATCTTGGGACATATTGATCCAAATTATGCACAGAAAGAAAATCCGTCCAAAGCCGCCACAACATGGCGCATCTTTGATACAACAAAAGCCATGTACAATGATGTCTCACAAGAATGGGTAGCACGTGATATGACCAAAGATTTTTGGAAAACCGTGGATACAAGTCATCACGCCAAGACACACCTTCATCGTTGGTGGAATGACCTGGGAAAGGTTGACCCCGCCCAACAATCTCATACAGAGCGTGTTTTTACAACGTTGAAATCACACTGGCGAAGAGGGATGTCCGAAACTGTCAAACAATCCCCACATCATTCCAAGTTTCATTGGTTGGGTGCCCCATTGAAGACAGCGCCGAAGACGTGTGCTCAGCGTGCAGCAGCACCATGGTGTACCGAATGCAGCATTGTGGATAACATCATCGAACAAGCCATTGAACATGGTGAAGGAATGTCGCAGTTCTATTCGCAATATTTTGGTCCTGTCATCATCACAAACGTGACGCAATACTTTAATAAAATAGCACCTGTAGGCTTTTTCGAAAAACGTTTTTCCAAATTGACATCATCAAAAGAAACTGCCGCGGAAGATACTGTCTCAAGAGCATCGGAACGTTGGACAGTCTTTGTCGCCAACGATTGGAAATATCTGATGACCAACTTTACCACATATATTACTAATACGTCACACAAAAAACAGTTCGTAACACATATTGACAAATTTTTGGCATCGTCGCGCAAATTTTTCACATACACGAATGACACGTATGTGCCATTCTTTGGCTATAGTCTGTATCATATGTACGACTATGTCCTATTCTCGTCCTGCGACGTTGAAAAAACAATTTTTGTACCACTCGATGCCCATGGAAGTTACACAACTGCACAAATTCAACGATTGGAACATATGGATACTGCACTATTGGTGTGTCTCGTTGTCACACTTGTGATTGTCTTCAACACAACATGGTCGGTGATTCCACTGATATGGCTTGCGAATACCATTGTCTTAGGATTTATAATCTCCGCACTGTATTTGTATATAGTGTATGATTGGCGTTTATCATGTTCTCCTCTGTTACCATACACACTAGTGGAAGATATCTATGCTTGGTATATCACACGACTTGAGACGGGGTGTTTTTATAAAATATTACCGTTTATGGCTGTCACGCCCTCCGAAGACTCGTGTTTCACCTGTTCGGCACCCAACCCGCTAACCCTTGAAAAAATGATGCAAAATGCGCGGTGGAGAGCGTTAAACGAGTCTACGTGGAATGGGACTGCCTCACAATTTACACAGTTCAACCAATCATACTATGAAATAGAACTGGGCGAAAGACAAACGTATATTGATTGTGCAGCGTATGTGGCAGACAATCATATAGAAGGAATGTTAACATTGCCAGAACTGATGCAGGAATATAATATATTCTGGACACTGTTATTTGGGTTGCGCTGGCAATTTCCAGAACAAGCAACATTCTTGGTGGAGAATGGCATATTTGCCTTTGATACAGTCATCGGGAAATTAGCCTTGTCCGCTTGGCAGAACATACCCATTGATGACGTGTGGAAAGATTGTTATCATGCGATGTGGCTCAATAATGTGCTCTCAATCTTTATTCTGACACTGGCGTTGTACATTACAACAAAAATGACAGTGATTGTCATTCAAACAATGACACACTTGTTTATGCTGGTCTGGTACACATATATCTCTATTAATTACATGACACTAGCCGTAGAAAAATCTATAGTGATTGAGGAATAACTTGTATAAATAGTGATACAAAACATATAATGAACTTAAAAACAGGTGATATTATTTTGTTTAACGAACAACCTAAATGTGGTTCTATCTTTGTTTTCATTGATTGGGCCATTAGATGTTGGACAGGCTCACCATACTCACATGCTGGACTTGTTATTGTTGACCCTCCATGGACCTGTGGTCAACAACTTCGTGGTACCTACATCTGGGATTCTTCTCAGCATTTACATAAGGACCCTGCCGACGACAAAATCAAATTTGGCATTGCACTGGTACCCATCCAAGAATACTTGCACGATGCTTCACAAAAACATCAACGGCTCTACAAAAGGTCACCCAAAGACACAACCACTTATGACCTATTTACAAAAGAAAAGCTTTTAGAAATTCACGACAAAGTGTATGGTAAAGGTTATGACACTAAAATAGGACATTGGTTAGCAACCATGCTCCATATTTTAGTACCACGAACGGATACCACCTTCTTTTGTTCTGCCTTTGTGTCGTATGCGTTGACAACGGTGGGTGTCCTCGCTGAAAATACCGATTGGACCATTGTCTCACCAGCTGACCTCTCCTCCAATGGCAAAAACGAAGACTTGCATTGGAGACATGGTTATACAGACGATGAATTATTCAGTGAGTTTTAGACCACGTGTGTAATGGCTGGCAGGCCATCGCCGGATACGTTTCCACTTCTGTCACGGACATTTTAAATTTTTGAAGCAATTGTATATCACATTTTTTTGCACCAGTAAACACCTTTGCATCTTCTTGCGCAGCAACCAACGGTAACGTGTCATCTGCAACGTAAATGTTGCGAAGACCTGCAGATGTACCCCACCAAGTTGGACATGAAAATTGATATGTGTAGACCTCCATTTGTGCTTGCAGTCAAGAGACCTAAATATGTAATTTGCATAAATGATGTGCCACTTCACTACGATATTTCTTAGGAACCCGACGTAAGATTTTTGCCAAATCGGTGGTCAACAAACTTCGACCTTGAAAGGGCTGAATCTCGAGCTCGGCAAAGGTTTCCACATCAAACGTTGTAAAATGACAACCCATCCACACATATAGCGTCTCTTTTATAGACAGTTTTTAAAGTTTGGACCATGTATACGCACGACTACGTTTACAAAGTACCAGCTGCTCCTACAGAACCACCAAAGTAACCTTTTACCTTAGCTCCAACTCTATTTCCCTGCTCACAGAACAAAATATATGTACATGCAGTGCTAAAGTTTAATTTAATTTAAATTAAAAAGTGTTGACAACTCGTGCAGTGCTAAAGTGTACAGTTGTCGGCTGACGACACAATCAAAATTAAGAGTTCAATTATTATTTATTGTTTATTTAGTTACGTGCAGCCCCGACCATCATTTTCTCATATTCCATGTCCTTCAAGAACGCATTCTCACCGTTACGCACCGCACGACAACCAGGGTACACGTTGGGACCCCAGTGGCCGGTATTGGTGGTCACCTTTGCAAACGACTTTCTCTCAGAGTCCCAAGAAAGTTGATGCCCCTGGAAACAAATAGTATTAAGGTGACGCATTGGCGACAAGAACTGTTCGTCATGGTCGTAGTTTTGGAGACGGTTGAAGTGGAGGGCGTCCGCGTACCGTCCAGCAAATGCGTAGTGTTCTTCAGCGTCGTCAACAGTGCTGTTATTGGCATCAAGCGTTTGATTGTTGTAGTGACCGGTAATATCTAATGGATTTTGCGGCATTTTGATTTTGGCCCCATCGGACGGAATCCAGATGGGGATGATGTCGTGCGTAAAGGTGTCGCGCGTTATCTGTTCGGTGAAATTCCCTTTGGTTGGCACCACCTGGGAAAACGCCAGTGCCTTCTCCGGACACGTACGAGTGAGCAAAGATATCTTCGGCGAGGATAATGTTCTTGGATTGTTTCACAATAGATTTATGGTAGAACGTGTAGTGACCAATATGGACTTTGTGGATGACGTCGTCTGTCAGCATAAAGTCGTGATGACCGTGTGCTGTAAATCCAGTGTCTAAGCCACCCTTCATGAGGACACCCGAAGCCATGTTGTACGTCTGGAAAGGACGGAGCAAGAGGACAGTACCATTATCACCGGTAGAAGGTATTGGTGGTTGACACATGCTTGCATTCAGTTGGGCCTCTAACTTACATGTTTCGTAGTCCATCTTTTCGAATTTATCTGAATCCATCGAGTAGATGTAGATGTCACGAGAGTTACCCGGACCGGCTTCCGCTGCTGTGGGGAAGACAAAGTACTCGCCAATTTGGCGCTGTCTGACCAAAAGGTCACGGGGCTCGCCAATGAAATCAATGTCGAATGGTCGCGTCTCAAAGACCTTGGAACCACGGAACGTCAATAGATTGTCAGGACCCTTCTCGAGGTTGGCAGCGGCGCCAGAACCCTTGCGGTAGAATTCGACTTCTGCAGAGGGCACCATGGTGACGTAAATGGACATCTTACTGGGCAAAATCCACACGTCGGGTTTGACACCCTCGTATTTCATCTGGTCCTTGAGTTCAGCATCCAACAGATAAAGGCCACGCTCTTGTTTCTGGACAACGGCCCAACGGCGACGCTGCTGACGCAAGAGCTGTCCTGGACGAGTGACAGTTGCACCGTGCTGGCGCTCCCACTCCTTGTAATGGTTCTTTGAGCTGAGAAGGGCATGAATGACGCCATGGTAGGCGGTCTCATTCACTGAATCGACAATTTGACGCAAATTCATCAGATAATGCTTGCGACCTTGGTCAGTCTTGTAGAAACCGTGCTCAATGATAAAGGCAAGACCTCTGCGCACCAAACGGTCACTGCGGGACTCTCTCTCGGCCGTCACGTAGCGAGGGACACCTTGGTGGGGCTCCAAATCCATCAACGTCTTATTAAAGCGGAAAATATCCCATTTGACCGACAAATCGTCCGTCAAGACCCAAGGAAGGACTGAAGCAGTGTACCAAGAATCTTCCTCAGTAACAAGATAGTCCAATACCGACTCGAGGTGTTTGTTCTTACCTTCGTAAGCTTTTGGTAGGTTATAGGTCTCGTGGGCGAAACGGTCCTCGGCCAGCATCTTCTGATACTGAGGTTCAACAGAGCCAAAGAATGGCTCGAGTGCGTGGTTTGCAGATGCAGTTCCAACTGATGATAATGTCGATGAATCTTCGTACATTTTAATTTGATGTTATTTTAAAACGGTCTTATATACTACATTTTAGTCGAGCAAAATTGACAAAACACCTTTTACAAAATGTGTACACGGGTATATAAATATTAATTTCCACCATCACATGGGAGCTTTATTCAGTCACATTGATCAACTATGGCAATCCTTTCACAGAGATTCAGGAATTCTCATACTGGGGCTCGATAATGCCGGGAAAACAGCAGTCCTTTATGCTCTACAATTGGGTGAAGCAATTGAATATACTGTCCCGACTATAGGATTCAACGTGGAAGAGGTCACTGTGGGACGAGTCAAGATTAAAATGTGGGATTTAGGCGGACAAACGCGATTGCGAGCATTATGGCCACATTACTACGGCCAAACAGACGCGGTGGTCTTTGTTGTGGATTCGTCGGACATCGATCGTCTTCCACTGGTCAAAAACGAACTTCATACACTATTATCACATAAAGAGTTGACCGGTAAACCCTTTCTGATTTTGGCAAACAAACAAGATTTGCCGATGGCACGCAATAAACAGGAGATTATAAACACTTTAGGTTTACAGTCGGTCACCTGGTTAAAGTGGCAGGTTGTGGAGTGTTCCGCAATTAAAAACGACAGAGCAAAGATGGGGCTTGAGTGGTTAGCAGGACAAATATAGTATTTAGGTTTGGATTGTTTTTTTAAAATGTTCAAAATTATAGCAGGTGCTATAGTCGGGTGGACCTCAGCCAGATTATTGCCCCCACCATCTCACGAACGATTACAACCACCCACCATGGACGAACTCAAAATTATTGCACAAAAAACACAGGACTTTGTAATAGCTGCACAACAGATAATCCAGAAAAAAATGGACAAACCCCCTCCCACAACATAATTTTTAATTTAAAAAACACTATATACAAAACACTTTATTTTTATATGTGGACACAACCGACAACAGTTAGACGTACACCAGACACGTATCGACATATATACAATGTTCCAGTGATAAAAGCACAACCGCCAACGACAAGACCACATTTGAACGACATGTCCGCCACATTCGGTGCGCCACCACCATCTTTCGGTGCGCCACCACCATCTTTCGGTGCGCCACTACCAACATTCGGTGCGCCACCACTAACATTCGGTGCACCACCACCATCTTTCGGTGCGCCACCACTAACATTCGGTGCGCCACCACCATCTTTCGGTGCGCCACCACTAACATTCGGTGCGCCACCACTAACATTCGGTGCGCCACCACTAACATTCGGTGCGCCACCACTA
>JGI20154J14316_10004700_pt1 | contig 10380 bp, 10 predicted proteins | sample COG_04_FD_14316 | JGI IMG/M metagenome (IMG submission 14316) | reverse complement strand
ACTTAACCCATGAGTCGTTAAAATGAGTTCGTAAGTCGTTTTTTTTTATAAAACGGAGTCTAGAATTCAAAACGGGAATTTGAAAATTAGGATGTTCTTAGTTGGAGGTTATTGGAGGGTTAGTCCAACTCCTTGTTACACTTTTTCCAGAAAGCAAAAAAAGAAGGATAGTATCCTTTTACAGAAAACATCCAATCTCGCTCATCTTGCTTACCAATAAAATGCTGATTACTAGGATGCTCTTTAAAAATGATTCGAGATGAGTCAAGTTGTTCTTGTAAATCAGAAAACTCACCTACAAAAATATGAATGTCTTTGATATTTTTGGACAATGCTAGCGCAAAATCAAGTGGTTTACTAGCAACTGGATATTTATCAAAAAAACTAGGCTCCAAAATTAGTACACGATTAACGGATTCGTTTTTTCGCCATTCGGGGTCAAGGTTATAATAGGTGTAGACGCAGGTGGGAAGTTCTTTGTTAAGCACCAAATCATTGCTAGCTGGTAGCTCAGTTTTCAATTCAAATTGTTCTTTATGTAAAAGGAGTTTTGGCGTTTTAAGCGTTTCAAATTGATCGTATTCAACATCCAAAAAGGTATCTGTTTGTTCACTTTCAAAAAAGTTATTTATGTTTTCCTGATTGGCATAGTATTTTTTATTGGCATTTGCTCCAGCCACCCATTGCCAGCTCAATGCATTGCTTGCCCAATCCCCATCTAGTANATTGGCATACATCCATTGCGCCGGCTGAAACCAATGCGCATGCCCAATATTACAGGCAATTGAGGCAACATACATACGCATGTGATTGTGCATGTAGCCGGTATTGTAAAACTCAAGAATAGCTTGATCAACTGCCTCAATTCCAGTTTGGGCTTGAATGAGTGTACTAGGAATTTTATGATGAGACACATGAGGCTGCTCGTGTTTCAAATCGTTATCAATAGCAGTTCCTTTTGCAATCCAAACTTGCTGCCAATAATCCCTCCAAGCCAGTTCCTGAATGAGCTTTACCGTATCAAAATAGGCGAGTTCCAGGTTAAGAATATGCTGGAACACCATTTTGGTAGAAATTACTCCTCGCGCTATGTAGGGACTTAAACGAGTTACAGCTCCAGATTTATGATTTCTGGTAGCACCGTATTTTTTTGGATCGATACTCTGAATGCGCTCCAGAATAGATGTTATATCGCTGGGGAAATTCATCGTTTCGCAATTTTGTTGCTCGAAATAGCGCGCTGACGAGAACATTTGAATCTTAGCATTTCAGCACTGCGTTTTTTTAAATGCTTACTGCTCACTCCACTATTCACTCTTTTCCTCCACAATCGAAACGATTTTGGCTTTAAGGTGTTCCGCATCAGCTGAATAACCTCGTTTTCTTTTAATCCAAATTGAAAATCAATAGCTTCGAAAGGAGTGCGATCTTCCCAGGCCATTTCAATAATTCTATCGTGGTCTCTTTCTGAAAGTTGTAGCATACTGTTAGGACAGATTTCAATGGGATTGGTTGACTCGGAGTTTCCTTTATTTCAATACTATGTTATCTATCAAAAGTTTAAAGTTCTCTTCTTTTTTGTTGCCGATTAAAAATGTTATTTGTTCAATAAAATCGCTAGAAAAATTAGGCTGATCTAGTTTTCGCCCTCTATAGCTAGGGTACATTTCATTCAATGGAATCTCAATTTCCTCCCAATCGCCAGTGGTTGAAAATGGGGCTATGTAGGAATAATAATCTTTTGAATTAGCTTTTACTCTAAATTGATAATTCTTGCCATCGCCTTTGAGCTTAATGATCGCCTTGGAGTATTCTTTCGTTGCTATTTTTGGAAATGAATAGCGCAGCGAAGAAAACCCACCGTAGTTTTCTAGGGAGATGTGGCCTTTAAATACTCCATGGCCTTCATTACTCAATTCGAAGGTGCCAGTTGATTTTCCGCCCATAACTCCATCAACTACTACAACCCAATCCTTGACCTTAGATTTTTTGTTGAAATCAAAAACTACTGCTGAACTCATTAGTGTTACTGAAATTAGGATAGACATTAGATACTTCATAACCAATCAACGATTAGTCCCTGTTAAGGTTCATTTAGCTTCGCAGCTAAAACACCGGAAACGAATGAAGGTGAAGCCAGAAGGCGCTGCATTGCATCAAATTAATTAAATATAACCTTGTGTACTTTTATTTCCCAACTTAGATTCTACTGCAACTTTTTAGAACCTAAAAATGGTAGCCCAAACGATTAGAATACTTGAAATAAAAGGTATTGGGATTATTTTCACACATCCTCTGTAATATGCGGTTATTCAATAATTATCTGTTTAACAACGGTTCTATTAACATTGGTCATTTTTATAAAATAGGTACCACCTTTGTATTGTGAAATGTTGAGGTTTTTGGTTTTATCAAAGGAATCTTGAAGCATTAACTTTCCCGCAATGTCAAACAAGAACAGATCATAAAATTTTTCAGTTTTACTCTCAATTGTTATAGCATCCGAAGAGGGATTAGGATAAATAGAAAAGAACTTTTGAAAATCTTCAGTTACTGTCAAGCTGAGATCATCGCAATTATGCGCAAGGTCAAATTTAGTTTGTAAGGAGTCAATTGGTTCGACTCCAGAGTTGTTAGCCGTTCTTACTGAAACATTAAAAGAAGGCTTCCCAAAAACATCTGCAGGTTGCGCCACCTTAACAAAAGCGAAAAGAGAGGATGTTCCGTTAGAACTGCATCTAGTATCGGCTCCAACCATATTGGCTCCCTGAAGAGCTGCCATTAATTTACAAGCCAAATCGCCAGAGGCGTTAAGAAATCTCGATTCCATGGAGTCTAAAACTTCTTGGCCAAGTAGTATGTTTCCCTGAATTGAATAATACGGACCGATAATATGATTTTTGTAATTATCTGTTGATGATCCTGTATGCGCCGCCGTCTCAGGAGAACCATTAATTATTGCAGCTATTCCGTATTGTCTGCGTTGTGGTTGAGACTGAACATCATTTGCTACCAACCAACTAATAATTTGACTGGGTGTCTCTCCTAAATTCATTCGATTTGTTGCATTTGTTTGATTTGCGGGTATGTAGTATGCTTGAGTGTTTATCGCACCAACATTTGGAATGAGTTGTCCTAGAAAATCATCATTCGACAATCCTGCTTGAAAAAGATCGACACAGGAGGCACCAGCACTTCCAACTTCACCAGTGATGGAATCCACAGCAACAATTGAAAAAGTATCTTGGGAATTAGCAGGTTGTATTGCAAAAATGGCAAGGATACTTACGAGTATTAGTTTTTTCATTTTTAGTCTAGTTTAAACGCAACTAACAACTCGCTAAGATAAACTTTCCAAATTGAAGTTTCGCTTATTTCGTTTATTGCTGAGCGTAAACAGCTGAAAAAATTAGGAGGACAGCAGATTTAATTCAACTTTGTAACCGAAGTTGATTATGGCCAAAGTTGGAAACATGTTTTCTAAAACCCTGCTCGCGCTTGGGGTTGTATTTTTAGTGTTATTTGGCTTGCTCTGGAAGGGCTATTTACTAAATGTTCCTACTGAAGAAAAAATTGCGAATTATAAACTACCACAGGCTTCAGAGATACTGAGTAGTGATAGTGTTTTGTTGGGAAAAATATATTTCGAAAACCGCAAATGTATTCCCATAGATGCGCTACCCGAAAACTTAATAAATTGCCTCCTAGCAACTGAAGACATTAGGTTTTTTGAGCACAATGGTGTCGACTTTATTGGATTGTTGCGCGTTGGTTTTAAGACGTTGTTGTTAAGAGAGCAATCGGGTGGAGGTAGCACTATAACCCAGCAGTTGGTGAAAAACAGGTATCCTAGAAATACTTTTGAAATCGACTGTCTGCTGTTGCACAAAATTCGTGAATGGTTTACGGCAATGAAAATGGAGCGCTTGTATTCCAAACAACAGTTACTGGTGCATTATTTTAATACCGTCCCTTTTGGTCACAATTGTTTTGGAATTCACACCGCGGCAAATTATTATTTTAATAAAAAACCTGCGGAATTGGAAGTTCAGGAAATGGCTACTTTGATTGGCTTGTTAAAAGGCACTTCCCTTTATGACCCTGAGCGAAACCCAAGCAGGTGCATTGTTCGCCGAAACTTAGTCTTGAACAATATGTGTCGAGAAGGTTTTTTATCCTTAGATCAGTTGCATACAGCTTCTAATACTGAATTGGTATTAGCCAGTCAAAAAGAGCAGCAGCCCCAAATAGCGCCATTTTTTATGCAGCACATAAGCGGTAAAGTGGATGAAATAATCGCTGCAATAAACGATAAAAAAAAGGTGCACATTAACCCATATACTGATGGTCTGCGCATTTACACCACCATTGCTCTAGAGTGCAACAGCACGCAGAAAATGCCTTAAAAATGCACTTAGATAGCCTACAAAAGCAATTTGATGCCGAATGGAATCAAGCGCGGTGGAATCAGAACAAAGAGACCTTACTGCAATTGCTGAAAATGAAAAAGTATAGCGCTTATAAAAAAGTAATTTTTGCCTTGAATAACGACAGTGCGTTTACCCCAGAAATTGAACTGCTTCTAGAAGGAATGAAAACCGACTTGACACGCTTGCATGCCGGGTTTACTTGCATAAAAAACACCGGAGAAGTGCTTGCATGGGTAGGAGGCAGGGATTTTCGTTATGCGCAATACGACCATGTAAAAAGCACTCGGCAAGTAGGTTCTGTATTTAAACCTATAGTTTACGTTACGGCTGTAGATCAAGGTGTTAACATCTGTAATTATTTTAAAAATGACCATAGATCGTATAGCGATTTTGATGATTGGGAGCCTAGAAATGCGAGCAATAATTACCAAGGAGAATACACAATGAAGGGTGCGCTCACTTATTCTCTGAATGTTATTTCCGTGCAAGTTTTGTTTCGTGCTGGATTGTTGGATGTGTTGAATGTTGCCAATCAAATGGGAATAACGACAAACATTCCTCAAGTTCCTAGTATTTCATTGGGCACACCAGATATAAGTTTATACGAAATGGTGAATGCCTACACTTGTTTTGCCAATGAAGGAAAACGGGTACATACTAAATACCTGAAGCGTGTTTTTAGCAAAGACGGAGTATTACTTTATCTCGAACGTTCGAAATCAAATAAGGAGCTTTTTACTAAAAATGTTGCGGCAATTATGACCAATATGTTGGAGTCAGCGGTTAATAGAGGAACTGCACGTTCTTTGCGCTCCAAGTACCAATTGAAAGGTGCCATAGCTGGAAAAACAGGAACTACTCAAAATCAATCGGATGGTTGGTTTATTGGTTACACTCCAAAGTTTTCGGCGGGAGCATGGGTTGGTGCTGAGAATCCAGGCATTCATTTCGAATCAATTTCTGAAGGTGCCGGATCAAAAACAGCGCTCCCAATTTGGGCAAACTTTGCGCTTAACCTTCAAAACGATCCAGATTGCGCTCATTTGTTGGAAGGAGTATTTTCTCCACCTACAGCCAAATCCTTGCGGTGCTTAAATCAATCTTTATATCGAGAGCGAAAGTAAGAGTAGCAGCGTGCTATTAATGCGGAGTTTCCTGTCTTTGAATGGCCATAATATCGCTTACCGCTTTCCGGTACTTGTAAGGATTTCCTGCTTTTTTAATGGCTTTATATACTTTTTGAGGGTTATGTGTTGATTGAGAGAAAAACTCCCAAAACCCCAACATTTTCATTTTAATAGGCGTTGGTCCAGATAGCATTGCGTCATACTGCTGATAAATGGTATCGTGAAATGCCTCAAAAATATCCCAGCGGTCTTTAGGATATTCTTCAGTATCTGATTTTATCATGCTGGGTAAAAATGGGTCTGCTATAAGGCCTCTTCCAATCATAAAATGTTCAATACTTGGAAACCGTTCACGCATAGCTTTAAACCGCTCTACAGTCGTAATATCGCCGTTATAGTACAAGGTATGTTTTGCAAGGTCAATGCATTTCTGGAAGGCTTCAAGGTCTACACCCCCTTTGTACAATTGTTTGCCAAGTCGCGCATGTATGGCTACATTTTTAAGCGGGTACTTTTCAAGTATAGGAAAGGAATCTAAAATCTCATTGGCGTTTTCATACCCAAGGCGCATTTTCATAGAGATGGTGATATCAGTTTCGCTGTGAGCGCGATCTAAAATGTGGTCAATTTTTTCAGTATTACAAATGAGTCCAGAGCCCATGCCACTTTTTGTAACCATTGGATACGGGCAACCCAAGTTCCAATTTAATTCTTTGTAGCCTAAGGATTGAATGTATTTTATTACAAATAAAAAATGATCAGCATCAGCCGTCATTACTTGTGGAATTAAGGATAAGCTTGTATTAACTTCCGGGTTTAAGTCTCGCTGATAGGAACCCTTGATGATCATTGTTCTATTAAAACGAATGTAAGGTGCATAAAAACAGTCTATTCCCCCAAAGAATTTTTGCTGAGCATTGCGGAAGGTTGCATCGGTAAATCCTTGCAAAGGAGAAGATAAGAGAGCGTAGGACATTAATGGGTTTGAAAACGATAAAAATAAAAGAAATCGCGCATTGACTCCCTTTGTTTTACAAAAGGGCAGTATAGGGTATAAGTTATAACTTACAGTTCGAATCTCAGCTGTTTCAAAAACGAACTGTTTTGCAAAGCTTTGATGTATTGATTTTGTTGATGAACCAATTTCATTAAAGGTTGTTATTTAGTATAATGCGTATAGTACTGCAATCAAAGGTAAATAGAGACTTAACGGAGGTTTATGATCGATTCGATCAAGATTTGTTTGCTTACCTATTACCCACAGGGGCGCAACTTATTGAGTATGGTGGTTCGAAGAAAGGGAATATTGTGCATCTCAAATTGCCGATTGCTGGTGAGTGGATAAGCGAAATAACAGAAGACGGAAACGCAACCGATACTCGTTATTTTATTGATGAAGGAAGAAAACTCCCCTTTCCGTTAAAAAAATGGAGGCACAAACACAGCTTATACCGAGCAGGAAACTCGACCATTATTGAAGATGACATGACTTTTTCAACAGGAAATATCATTGCTGACATGCTCGTTTATCCTGGTTTGCTCCTTGCGTTTTTGCCTAGAGTTTGGCAATACAAGAGCTACTTTAACCATTGATTGAGCTGGTGGTTTTTTGCTATTTCTCTGAGTAATGGGGAAGAAAAAGCGGAATGAATTAGATAAGGAATATTTACAACAAATTTAAACGCCCAACAATTTTACTTTGCTGGAAACAGGTCAATTTGCTGTGATGTGATAATAATCATTTGTTATTGTCTTTCTATCCAATATTTTTGAGGAAAATAGAAACTATGAAAAAAATATTGTTGCCCACCGATTTTTCTGAGAACGCTAAAAATGCAATTGATTATAGTATTGCGTTATTTGATGCTAGCGAAACTGTTTTTATATTATTAAATACGTTCTATGTGCCTTATTCTTCCACCGAAGTTATTATCTCCCATGACGCATTTAGAAAACAGTCAGAAGAGTCTTTGGAACTAGAGATTCAGCGAATTAAACAACAGTTCCCAAATCTGAAAGGAAATATTGAAAGTCATTTTGCCATTGGAGAAGTAGCAAGTGTAGTGAACTCGTTTGTACAGAAAGAGGGCATGGATTACGTTGCAATGGGCACTAAAGGCGAAAGTGGTGTTGACTCCATATTTGTGGGCAGTGCAGCTGCTGCAATGATCAGCACTGTTGAGTGTTCATTAATCATTGTTCCTGAAAATGCAGTGTATACCAATCCTGAAAAAATTCTTTTTACAACAAATAAAGAATTACAAAATGATGAACTGAATCTTGAAAGTTTAAATGAAATTGCAAAAAAATACAACAGCACAATACACGGTTTGTACGTTTCCGAAACTGGAGAGGATAAAAAATTAGAGGCAGCTTTTATACGATTTGATTTGAATGTTCAGTTTCAAGACATACAGCATGATTTAAAAGTAGAGGTAAACAAAGACCCTATTGAGGCTATAGAAAAACACATGGAAAAGTACCCAGTCGATTTAGTTGCGCTGGTAAGTACTAGGGGAAGTTTTTTTCATGAGCTTTTTCATAAAAGTGTTACCAAGAAGATAGCCATGCATACCCACATTCCGATGCTAGTTATGCACACAGAGGTTTAGTTTGTTGAAGCTTTTTCGCTTGCCTTGTGCGCTGAAAATTGAACGATCAATGTATGGCAATTGATACTGATAATAGGGTAATTTGGATCTTTTTTGAATAACTACTAATGTGCAGTTTATGAAGTGCAGTATCCAAAAGGGTGCTATGATTTTTTAACCATTGTGAGTGCCCTGCAAGGGCGTTGCATTATATTTAAGATAAAAAATTTCTAGAGGGTGCAAATCCCATACAAGCATGGCTTCCTGAATTGAGTTCAGTAAAGGCTAAGCCTTGAACCACTTATTAGCTGCAACATTGCTCATTGTTCGAAGGAATCTAGCTTTATTATAAACTAGAAAGAAGACATAATTAGTGTAAAGAGCGATTACGTTATGCTTAACGAACTGATGAATACTAGACCCTTAAAGTTTGTCCTAAGCTTGTCCCAAAAGGGTTTACAACCCAAGAGGCTAAAATGGGGTAGGAGACACCTGGCATTAAAAACTAATCATCTACAAGCATCAGTTTTTTACGGGTAAGTGTTTGGCCGTTTTTCAAAAGCACCACATACATACCAGCTGGCAAATCTGTCAGCGACACCCTGTGAATTTCATCTTTAGCTTGCAAGCTAAATTGCTCCACTAAATGGCCTGCAGTATTATAAATGCTGCAGTTTACTTGGGCTGCGCTTCCTTTGGGGGAGTTTTAAAAAGACTTCTGCTCCACTTGAAGGGTTTGGGTATAACAATAGTTCATTAGGTGTAGCCACAAGTGCGGGCAAGTCTAGGCTTTTTTGTATCCTGCTAAACCGCACCAATATCTGCTGGTAGTTCGTTAGCGTAGCACTCGTTTTCGCATTTGCTACGCTGTCTGTTTTGTTGTCAATAGCATACTACTGTCTAAATGCATGGCCAATTGATTGTCCACTTGAATCTACATGTTTAAGGGTGGCATAGTTGTTTACGCCAATTGACAGTTCTTTGTATAGATAGGAGCTTTGGTTTAGCACAATTCCACCTGATATTGCCCCTTTTCTCAGGTTATTTCCATAGACATGTTTTACAAAACCTTGCTGACTAAAAAGAATCGTAGGAATAAGACACGCTAATAAGCTTAGGGTCAAAATATTTATTTGTTTCCAATTTTTCATGTCTAGCGATATTGCACTTACGCCCCACGGCCAAGGCAAGTGTGGGGAAGCAATTTTGGGTGCGGAGGCCAAAATATTTGTGGCTATTGCGGTTTGATTGTGCGCGAGGGCAACCAACCACCAAAATTGCAGAATGGTGAAACTTAGGGTTTATTCTATCGTTTGTTCGAGGCATTTCGTTTCAAATTTACACTATCGCTAGCATTTGCCTTTTGGCTGTTGTTAGCGGCTGTAATTACGGTTTAACTAGTGGCAAATCTCCATTTATTCCAATGACTGTCATATTCAACTAGAATTGGTTTTTGTTTTCCCTCAGAATCTGTAATTAATATCTCCATTCTGTTATTATATTTTGAAGCTATGGCAGCATAAAAATCATTCACACGTCCTTTAAGCCTGATATATTCGTTGTATAGTACCAAAGTCCCATTAAACATATCAACCCACTGGTCAAAAGTTAAACATCTCAATTGATGGCTAGGGTCACTTTTTATATAATTGTTTGGGTGAATATTTCTCCCTATAAAAGAGTACTTGGAATGTGCTATGGAGTTTCTTGTTTGAGTATTGTAGCACATTTTTAAATGGTCATGCAGTGGTAGTGAATGTTCTTTTAGTCGATCTCGAATTTTAAGCCTAATTATTTCTTGCCTTGAACCAGTAACAGTAGAGTCCCGATTTGATTCTTTAATTTTAAAATGCCAATCGTAGGGTTCTCCATGTATTGCTCGTGTAAATTGGTATAGCTTTTTTATTATTAAATCGGCTTCCCAAAACTTCAAGTAAATCAACATTTCGACTTGAATCGAGTTTCTTTCAAATTTTAATAGCTTTTCAATTTCTTCGTTTCGTTCAGGAGTATAAATATGAAGCTTTAGATATTCCGTATAGTCGAGGTCATGAATGTTTTTAGTTCGATACTCATGTATAAATTCGTAATGAGCATTTTCTGAATGTCCTTCTTTTCCAGGACCAATTACAAGATTTTGTAAATGATAAATTGGCTGATTATGTGAAACTTTTAGAAGCAGAAGGGGTTAAATCTACAGCTAATCTGCTTCATGGAAATCACGCCGATTTG
>JGI20154J14316_10004695_pt1 | contig 10387 bp, 10 predicted proteins | sample COG_04_FD_14316 | JGI IMG/M metagenome (IMG submission 14316) | reverse complement strand
AAATAGGCAGATTAATGGAGTTTTCATTTAAAATCGAATTATTCAATAATATTACTCCAAGTTTAGTGAAAATTTAGCAGAAAATGGCCAATATTAACAGTTAAATACGGATTTAGAAAAATTGAAGTTCCATAATAATTTGGATAATAGTATCTTTGTCTTTCAAAAATAGATACACATGGTGAATTCCGTTTCTGGATTTTCAAAGTTTACAAAAGCTGAAAAAATTGATTGGTTAATCTCGAATCATTTTTTAAATAATGCAAAGGCGAAAGCCAATTTGGAACGGTACTGGAATTCCAATGAAAGGCTTCAAAAGCTGCATGATGAATTTACTGAAAATACGATTTCAAATTTTTACCTTCCTTTTGGAATTGCGCCTAATTTTTTAATTAACGATAAAATTCATGTCATTCCGATGGCTATTGAAGAAAGTTCGGTGGTGGCTGCAGCGAGTAATGCTGCAAAATTTTGGATGCAAAGAGGCGGCTTCAAAGCAGAAGTCCTATCGACAACCAAAGTAGGGCAAGTTCATTTTATGTTTCACGGCGCTGATTCTGAAATAGAAGGCATTTTTAAGCATATAAAACCTCAATTTTTTGAGCAAACAAAAGCCATCACCAAAAACATGGACGCCAGGGGCGGCGGTATTTTAGATATAGAATTAGTTAACAAAACAGCCAAGATTTCTGGGTATTATCAACTACAAGTTACGTTCGAGACGATGGATGCCATGGGGGCCAACTTCATTAATTCATGCTTAGAACAAATTGCAACAACGTTTAAGACGTGTTCTGACGACCTACAGGTTGTTATGAGTATTTTATCTAATTACGTTCCTAATTGTCTGGTCCGCGCCGAAGTGAGTTGCAAAGTTGAGGATCTTGCCATCGATGCGTCTATTTCTGGGCAAGAATTTGCAGATACGTTTATTCAAGCCGTTCGCATCGCTGAAGTAGAACCTTACCGTGCGGTAACTCACAACAAAGGGATTATGAATGGTGTAGATGCTGTGGTTTTAGCAACAGGAAATGATTTTAGAGCCGTGGAAGCTGGGGTGCATGCCTATGCAGCACGAGGTGGTAGTTATTCAAGCTTATCGCATGCATCTATCGAAAATGGCGTGTTTAAATTCTGGATTGAATTACCACTTGCTTTGGGAACTGTTGGTGGACTGACAGGATTACACCCAATGGTAAAAACAGCTTTAGAACTTCTTGGGAATCCATCGGCAAAAGAATTAATGGAAATTGTTGCAGTGGCTGGATTGGCACAAAATTTCGCAGCTTTAAAATCGCTTACAACGACCGGCATTCAGCAAGGCCATATGAAAATGCATCTCTTTAATATTTTGAATCAATTTGAAGCGACTGAGTCTGAGAAAGTAATTTTGGTGGCGCATTTCAAAACCAATACCGTAACCCATAGCGCTGTCGTTGAAGCTATTGAAAATTTAAGAGCCTAATGCAAACGTTTTATAGTCACGGAAAATTATTAATTAGTGCCGAATATGCGGTTTTAGATGGTGCATTGGCATTGGCATTACCCACAAAATTTGGGCAATCCTTACAGGTTGAATCGACACCAAATCAAAAAATAGTTTGGAAAAGTATTTCGAATAAAGGCACTGTTTGGTTTGAAACCGAATTCATAATAGATACCACCCTAAAATTCATTTCGAAAGACACGTCCGATATTGCGCTTCGTTTAGTACAAATTTTGGAAGCGATACAACGTTTAAACCCTGCACACTTCAAAGCAGATGCAGGTTTTTCAATCACCTCTACGCTCGAATTTCCTGAAAATTGGGGGCTTGGATCCTCATCCACTTTGATTACTAATTTAGCAGAATGGGCAACAGTTGATGCGTTTAAACTCCTCGAATTAACCTTTGGGGGTAGTGGATTTGACATTGCGTGTGCACAACACGACTCGGCTATTTTATATCAATTAAAGTCTGGAAAACCAACCATTAAATCGGTCGTATTTTCGCCGCCTTTTTTAGACGCTTTATTTTTTGTGCATCGCAATCAAAAACAAAACAGTAGAGAAGGCATTAAATCTTATAAAACACGTACAGCGAATCAAACACTTGATTTTTCAGTAGTAAATAAAATGACTTTAGACCTTTTAAATTGTCTCAATTTAAAAACGTTTGAATCCCTCATTGAACAGCATGAGCGTTACATCTCTAATCTCATTCAACAACCGCCTTTAAAGGAGGTCCTTTTTTCGGATTATGAGGGTGCTATTAAGAGTTTAGGCGCTTGGGGTGGGGACTTTTTCTTAGCGAGTGGCAGCACTGCTTCTATGGCCTATTTTGAGGCAAAAGGGTTTGAGACCATCGTTCCTTATTCAGAAATGATTTTATAAAAAAAAGGATCCATTTCTGAATCCTTTTTTATCTAGTATTTTAATTTATTTGTTAGTAAAACGTCGCTCTGTAATCTTCGATCTCAGAAGCATCTTTTAATGCATTATATAATTGTGAATTCACAGCATTTGATTTTGTCTGACCAACACGATTTGCTGCCGCTTGGTAATTTGGCAACGCATCTGCTGGCGTTGATTTGATCAACTGAACTGCATACACGCCATTGGCACCTACAATTAATTGAGAAGTAGCTCCTTCTTCCAATCCAAAAGCGGTTCCAATAACTCTAGGTTCTCTTCCTGCTCCTGATAATGTTGGGGTTTTCATATTAACCGCCGAAGCCGTTTTTACGGTTTGATTTTCTGCCGATGCAATCGCCTCTAAAGTCGTTGCAGTTACACGGCTCTTAATTAATGCCGCTTTCATTTCTTTTCTGATTTCTGGAAGTGCTGTCACAGAAGCATTTTCTGTACTCATAAGTCCAGCTTCATTCACTGCTGTAATTTTAGCAACGACAAAACCACCACCAGATGTATTGAAACTTTTAAAATCTCCTGCTTCAACACCATCATCAAATGCCCATCTCACAATGGATCTTTGAACTCCAAGGCCAGGAATCGTTTCATCCAATTCTTTTATACTGCTTACAGGAACTGTAGTATAGTTGTTCTCTTTTGCGACTTCGTTGAAATCGGTGTTTGCAACCGCAATCTCAAATTTAGATTTGTTCTTAAACACATCATCAATGGTTTTGATTGATGGCTCAATATCTTGAACGATTGTAGCTACTTTATAGGCTTGTTGTTTTTTACCTTGGCTAAGAACTTCAATAATATGGTATCCGAAATCTGTTTTCACAACGCCTAAACTTCCTTTAGGATTTTCAAAAGCATAAGCTTTAAATTCTTTTGCAAATCCATCAGCATAAGCAAATTCAATTTCCCCGTCTTTTTCATTACTTACTTTATCAGATGATAAAGACAATAAGCTTTTAAATTTTGAGCGCTTAGATCTAATTGCATTATAAATACTATCCGCAGTGGTTTTCGCTTGAGCATCTGTTTTAGTCACTGTAGCATCAGCACGAGTAGACCCAATAAAAGGAATCAGTATGTGACGTACTTTGGTTGAATCAGCAATCATTTTTTTAGACACCAATTTTGATAATTTATAAGATGTACCATCTTTATAAGGTCCGTAAACCTCATTTAAACTTAAACCTATGAGTGCTTGTGCATTTGGTAGTTTAGACTCAAACACATACTCATCGTTAAATTTAGATGAAGAGTTCGCATTTACAAAAGCCTTTGAATCAGAAGTGTTCTTAAAACCAACCACTGTTTCATTTGCTTTGGCAGCTTCATTAAACTCTACTTTGTCTTCAATTAAGGCCGTTAGATCTGCTTGAATTGTTTGCTCATCTTCTAAAGAGGCTGTCTCTTTAAACTGAACATACACCAAGTTTCTTGATGCTTCTACTTCGTATTTTTTTGGAAACTTCTTAATGTAGTTTGTGATGTCCGATTTTTTAACGGTCAACACACTATCCGGAATTGAAGAAAAAGGAATTTGAACATACTTCAAATCTACTTTATCATTTTCAAGTTGATATTCTAATTCACCTTCCGTTAGTGTTCCAACAACGCCTGCTTTCACAAGATTAAAATACGTTTGTTGAACGCCGGTTTGAGAAATGTTTTGCTCAAAATCGGTCCAGGCTTTATAATTCACAGGACTTCCATTTAAAGTCGTCGATTCTGGTGCGATGGCTTTTAGATTTGCGATAAACTCATTGAGCTTATCTTCATCAAATAAACCTGCTTCATTTTTAAACTCCTCGAAAGTGCCTAAATTTTGTTTTAACAATTGACGCATATAATCTCTTTCGATGGAGATTCCAACGGCATCATATTGTGTTTTCATCACTTTATTTCTTACTTCCTGGTCCCAAACACGGTTCATTGCTTGTGTATTGGTTACGGAACCTCCAGATTGACGTTGTACATTTTCAACTTGATTCATGAAAGCATCTCTTTCGATGTCTTCGCCGTTGATCGTTGCTACAACGGTTTGAGATTTTGAGGACGAACCTAAGTTTTGAAAAATATCTCCAATGATGAATGAAAACAACGCCAATGCGATGATAATGATTAAGAATATAGAACGTTGTCTAATTTTATTTAAAACTGCCATTTGTAGTGTGTGTTATTTTTTTAAATATAGTGGACGAAAATACCAATTTCTTTGAAATAATGAAAGGAGAAAAGAATATAATTCTGAGCAACTGCTTTATTTAAGACACTTCTACGATTTTGAGCGTCACTAATTCGATTTTGGTATTAGAAACTTCCTTGATTGTCACATGAAATTGATGGATTCTTATTTCTTGATTTTGTTCTGGAATTTCTTCGGTATGGTTCACAATAAACCCACCGAGGGTTTCGTAATTTTCACTTTCGGGAAGTTGAAGCCTGTAAGTTTCGTTAATATAATCCACCTCTAACCTAGCTGAAAACAAATAGGTATTGTCTTTTAATTTTTCTTCAATAAAATCCATCGTATCGTGTTCATCTTCAATTTCACCAACAAGTTCTTCAACAATATCTTCGACGGTCATAATACCCGAGGTGCCACCATATTCATCCAAAACAACCGCTAAACTTTTACGCTTTTTAATGAGAACATTCAAGACATCTTTTGCCAACATCGTTTCGGGCACATATTCTACAGGCCTTAACATTGATTTTATATTTTTAGGATGTTTAAATAAATCAAACGAATGGACATACCCTAAAATATCATCGATAGTGGTTTTATAAACGAGTATTTTTGAATGGCCTGTTTGGGTGAAGGATTCATTGAGACTCTGGATCGTCTCGTGAATTTCAATGGCTGTCAACTCTGTTCGAGGCACCATTACTTCTCTTGATTTTACTTCCGAGAATTCGAGTGCATTTTGAAAAATCTGAATTTCACTATCGATGGTGTCGTGAGCTTCCACAGATTCCATTTGTTCGCTTATGTAATTTCCTAGCTCAACTTTCGAAAAAGCAAGCTGAACCTCATCTCCTTCTGTTTTAAATAATGTTTTTAAAACTACATCTGAAATCCAAATGACAAAATCAGAAACTAATGAAAATAAAATATAAAATATGTAAACAGGAACTGCAAACAGTTTGAGCAATGAATTGGCATAAATCTGAAAAAAAACTTTTGGCAAAAATTCGGCAGTTACCAGTATTACAAGCGTCGAGATTACGGTTTGTGTAAGTAATGACAATTCGTTAAGCAGGTAATTAATAAGTATGTTAGAAGACGGTAAATGCGCTGCAAACCAATCTACCAGTATATCCCCCATATAAAACCCGTAAATCACAAGAGCAATATTATTCCCGATGAGCATAGTTGCGATGAACTTGGAGGGTTTTGCAGTTATTTTAGTGAGTAAATTTGATAAAAGGTCGCCTTGTTTTTTTTCAATTTCAATATGAATTTTATTTGAGGACACATAAGCAATCTCCATCCCAGAAAAAAATGCAGATAAAATCAAACTTAAAATAATGACAATAATATCTATGGTCATGATTATAGTTTACCGCGATCTTCAAAACGCTTTCTGAATTTTTTACGGAAAAAAAACATAAAAACGGCAAGAACTGCAAAAAACAAAGATAAGTAAGCAGCATTTCGGTCACTGTCCCATTTACTAGACATGTCTACTACAAAAAGGGCTGCAAATACTAAATATAAATATTGTAAAAGCGAAAGAATTTTCATTTTTTAAATTTCAATTAAATTACAAAGTAAAGATACAAATTATTCGTCAACAAAAATTCGTCCCTTCACTTTTAGCACTTGTGCGTTGGTGAAATTTTTATTTGAATCAAATCCATTTCCATTAGTAATATAGTCTTTGGTTCTGAATTTTACGGGGTGATTGGTAAATAGCCATTCCTTTTTTTGGTCATAAAAAAGTTGTTCTGTGAATAAGGTATCATTAGTGGAGGTAGTCAAAACCACATTGCCTTGTAGGTCAATAATATCTGTTTTATTGAATACAATTGCAAAGTCTGATTTGATGGTGCTTTTTTGATCCTTTTCATCAAACATAGTAAGGTTTACGCCTTCTGGGAATTCATAAAACGGAAAATCTCTGTTAGAAAAATTTAGCATTTTTGGGCTAATTAGAATCGAGGTTAAACGCCCAGAATCCGTGTATTTTGTATTGATGTTTTCTGCAACAGACATAGGTACATAGGTCTCTATTCCTACGTTCTGAACTTCTTTTAGTGTATTATTACAAGAAAAAAACATCGCTACCGCAAATAGGATAACGATGTTTTTTAATGATATGTTAGTGTTTATAGTCATTAAAGAGCTGGGACTGAAACACTACGTTGAATCCAACACCCAACATTAATCACTTGACCTGCGCGTCCTGAAGAAAATATTTCACTTTTCTGAGGGGCTTTGGCAGTGTAATTAGCAATTGATTTACCTGCATTTTTTTTCATAGTTGGATCGACTCTCCCTGCTTTTGCGGCTTCTTTTGCCGCTAACCAATAGACCGCGCGTTTGGAAAAATTATCCGTTCCACAATCATTAGCACTTTTAGCATACATCGCTGCAATGGCTAAATAGGCTTTTCCCATACTTGGGTTTGTTTTTAGCGTTTTCATGTAGTAAGTTCTTGCTTGACTGAAGCGTCCTTTCTTTTTGAAATTGGTCGCAATCTTATATAGGATTTTAGATTTTTCAAAACTATCAACTTCCAATTCAACCGCTTGGTTATAGAAACTAAGTGCTTCCGAATTTTTCCCTGCTTTTTCTTTTAATATTCCTAAATAAAAGGCCGTATCTGCATTCGGTTCGAGTGCGTTTTTTTGTTCCACAATTTGAACAAATAAAACATCGTCATTACATCCTTTTGCATACATTCTGTTCATGGCTCTTTGTAACCAAACTCCATCATTTTTGTACGCTTCAAAATCTCTAGAGTATAATGGAATTAAGTTTTCACAATTAGCTCTTGAGCCTAGTTTCGTATCAATACTTCCTGCAATTTGATCGTAGGCTTTTAAATAGCTGTTGTAGGATTTAAGACGTGAAGCGTCTTTTCTATCTAACTCCTTAACTTCTCCTTCTTCATCTAAAAATGCGTTCCTTTTATTGGTGTAATTTTTAACTTCAAAATCTACTTTTTCACTGATATCATCGTACTTATTAAATAGCTCTTGTGCTGTTTTTGATGAAGCATCATACAAATCAACCATTAAAGAGAAATAAGTATATAAACTTTTTGGATTTGTAAACGTTTTGGGATCAGAAGTATAAGCTGTATCAAATGCTGCATATAGCTCCTCATCTGACTTGTTTAACAATTCTCTGTTGTTATATTGTAACTGGGATGCTTTCGCAAGATAGGAACCTTGTGGTGTAATGTTAGGAAACACCTCGCTTCGTTCTTTCCAAAGTTTCAATAAATCATTAATAAATGCAATTTTCTCTTCCCCCTCTGTGTTCTTTATCTTAGAGGCCAAAATACGTTCTCCATATACAAACACTGCTTTATTGAATTTTGGGTTACGGTTACGTAATTCCATCCAAGGCGTATAGGCTGCATCGTAGTTTTTAGATTTCGCATACTCACTAAAAATAGACAGCGTTTCCATGTCTTTTTCATTTTGAGCTATAGATATAAAGCTAAAAAAAATAAGTGTTATGACTAAAGTGATTTTTGTTTTCATCTTAAATGATTTAATTGATTTCAAATAGTTGATACTGTATTATTATTCCGAATAGTGGTCCTTAATTAAACTTTCTTTTCTCAAACCAGCGATCGTTTAAAGACAAACTAATTTGGAAGTTTACAAAATTTTCTTGTACTAAATTCGCATTGGTGGTTCCTCGTTTTCCGATCTCAACTCCAAGGTTGGCATTGGAAAAAACGCGTCCCACTGGTAACCCCATACCAAAAGATATGCCAAACTCCTTAATAGCTTGATCGTTCACAATCAATCCTGTGTTTTCAAAACGGAGTCCTGCTCTGTAAACCACCCGTTTTAAATAATTGTTAAACGAATCGTATCTTGGAATGTAAAAACCTCCCAATGAAATGGTAGAAGCATCTTCAAAAACGGCATTATCAATCGTCACTAATCGATTTGTATACTGACTGGCCTTTAGAAGCGTGTATTCTACGCCGGCAAACCATTTTCTAGGATTCCCAACACCAACCCCTATTGAGGATTTAGTAGGGATTTTAAGGGTTGTGTTTTTTAAGTTTTGAGCTGCTAAATCAACATCAATTGTATTAATAGCAAAATCTTGATCGGTAGAGGGGTTTATCAAAATGGATGAAAATGAACGTTCATTTTCAGAAGACAAATTGACGTTGGTGAAAACGTTGCAGATGCCATCAATTCTAAATTGTCCTTCAATAACTTAGAATATATAATTCCAAAATTAAATGAAATTCCTCCTAAATCGGAACGATTGACCTCACGACTATGGTATTGTAAAAAATCGCCGTCATCATTATATCCGTATGCAATATTTGTATTGGTGATGTTTCCAAAATTATAATGTGTATCAATACCAACCCGAAGGTCTTTAGTAAGCTGATATCCGACCCCTACAAATACTTTATTTAATCCACCTTCGCCTCTGTACTTGTACTGAAGGACATCGTTCGCATCTATCGACTGCAATTTATAACCTACTGAAGAGTAAGGAATGATTCCAAAACCAGCACCAAACTTACCTAACGGAATCGCGATCGCTAAATAATCAAAGGTGGTCGTATTAGCATTATCATTCGCCGATTCTGTTTTGAGGTTAACTGAAGATTGACTTCCTCCTACCGTATACTTTATAGGTCGAGCTTCGTTGTTGTAAAATTTTAAATTATTACCAGCATAGGAAGCCGGATTTCTTAAATTCAAATGTATACTATCGGAATAGACACTTAAGCCTCCCATAGATTGATTTTCTACAGTTCCTTTAAATTTTAAACTTCCTAACCCATAAAATGAGTATGGAGAACTAGTCCCTTGTTGCGCAAAAGAATTGCATGTAAAAACAACAGTGATGAGTACTATAAACTTTTTTATCATTCGTTTGAATTAAATTCTAGTAAAAAATTAAGTCCTTCTAAAAGAAAATTTGAATTCGCAAATATGCTAATTTTAAATTGCTTACACAAGAAATCTGCATCTCCTCCTGTTAAAATAACTGTTAAATCTGAATATTTATTTTGATATGCCTCAATAGTTCCTTCGATTTCAAGTAAAACACCATAAACGATTCCCGAATGAATTGACGCTTCAGTCGATGTTCCCACCAAGGCTTCTGGCGCTTTGGGAGATACAAGCGGCAAACGGGACGTAAACGTATTTAAGGATTTATAGCGCATATTTAACCCTGGAGAAATGGCGCCTCCCAAGTACTGTTGTTGTGCATCTAGAAAGTCATATGTTATACAACTTCCGGTATCAATTACTAAAACATTTTTATTTGGAAAATGTTTGACGGCCGCCGCCATAAGTGCTAAACGATCTACGCCCAAGGTCTGAGGGGTATCATACCTATTTTCAAAAGGCATCTTAAACGTTGGGACCAAAACTTTAATTGGTAGTAATTTTTGAAGCAAATTAACGTCCGAAGTCTCTAATTTCATAACTGATGATAGGACTCCTTGTTTAATTTCAGGAAAAATAGCAAGAAGTTTCTCAACTTCTGCAACCAATACTGTGGTTGCTACTCTTTGTGTTTTTTTTATTTTACCTGCTTGAAAAACAGCTAGTTTAGTCGCTGTATTTCCAATGTCTATTATTAAATTCATCTCTCCCATTTAGATTGTAAATTTACAAAACCATTTTTTATAAAAATTTACTTTGCGAATATTAAAATTCCACTATATTTGCAACCGCATTATGCGAGGAGGTGCCTTAGCTCAGTTGGTAGAGCAATGGACTGAAAATCCATGTGTCCCTGGTTCGATTCCTGGAGGCA
>JGI20154J14316_10004694_pt1 | contig 10388 bp, 4 predicted proteins | sample COG_04_FD_14316 | JGI IMG/M metagenome (IMG submission 14316) | reverse complement strand
AAAACCAACTAGTTAGAATTGTTTCTTTAACCGATACGGAGGCTGTGTTTTCTAGTGAAGGAACTGAANTTACNTTCTCAGCGAACTAATTATTTAATCTATATTTTATTAAAGAGCCTTGCAGTCGCAAGGCTCTTTTTTTATTTATAACTTTGTTAGAGAATTTAAAAAATGACGTTTCAAATCAACCATAAATGTGACTTTTATAATTTTACGGGTCATATAATTGACATCAAAAACTCTCTTTTTAAAAAGCATCTTATATCGTTAATACATTATTTTTATTAACTTAAAATAAGTGAGCAAATAGTCAATTAATCGGATTCAGAGAATGACTAGAAACCTCTATTTACTTTATCGACTTATCTTCATTGAAATTTTGTTTCTGTTTAGCACAAGCTGTGTTAATCACAATACCCCTTCAAATTTAAAGACAGTTCCCAAAACCATTTCGACAGATTCTTTAGCCGACAACAACTGGCAATTAAACTACGATTCTCATCAATCAAGAGATTTAGTTGTTAAATATAACATTGAACAATTAGACAATACAAATGGACTGTCAAATAGTTCTGTAAATGACATTTTTCAGGATTCTGAAAACTTATTATGGATTGGTACATGGGATGGCTTAAATAGGTATGACGGCCATAAATTTAAGGTCTTTAGACCTGAATTAAATAATAAAAACAGTCTTTCTAACCAAGTGATATTAAAAATTGATGAAGATCGCTCAGGGAAAATTTGGGCGTTGACCATGCACGGACTGAATCGTTATGATAAAATCTCTAATTCCTTTACACGATTTTATTTTTCAAGAAAAAATACGCCCCCATTTACAGAATCGGAATTTAACATGACTCTCGATCAATCAAAAAACGTGTTTTGTGCGGTTAAAGATTGGGGAATCGGGTATTTTGATGGTACAAAATTTAAAGCATTAAAAGCTAAAAACCTACCTAATATATCCGTTAAAAAAATGGACTTCTCGCCGAGTGGAAAACTTCTGTTATTATCTGATTTAAATGTAATGTATTGTTTAGACATACAAACCAATGAGGCAGGTGATAAATTTGTCATGAAAACAAATGAAGTTGCAAAAAATATAAATGACTTTGGAACGGTTTCTCACAATAGACTCTTATTGAAAACTACCTCTGGAAGCACTAGACTAATTAATTTAGAAAACAAAACTCAATACAAATTTCAACCTATTGAAATTCAAGACATTGTCACAACAACTACAGAAGGGCTTTTGATAAATGATGGGTCTAGCTATTTTTTCATGGATAGTTTGGGCAATACATTTACAAATTCATGGACCAATCACATACGAGACAAGAAAATCACTAGCTTAATTAAAGGCACCGAACATATCATTTGGACGGCAACCGATGGAGATGGATTGTTTAAAATGTCTCCAATTAAGAAAGAATTTAAGTTGATCTCAGGGAAAAATATACCAGAAATTGATGGTGGTATTGTACGTGTTTTTTTGGAGGTCAAAGGGAATTCATTTTGGGTTGGCACCAAAGGAAAAGGATTATTTCGATTGCCTTCTAAGTTTTACAAAAACGGTATTGAACCCCTAAAATATCAAAATTTTAATGAAAACAATAGCTCTATAAACAATGCCGTATTCTCACTTTATAAGGGGGATAATGATCTTATTTTTATTGGAACCGATGGAGAAGGAATTGATATTTTCGACTTACAAAAATCAAAATTTATTAGTTGGTCGGAATTGGTTGGGTCTAAGCTCTGTAACTATTTTAAATCTACTTACGCAATTTATCAAGATGACAATGGATTTGTTTGGCTTGGAACCAATGGTTACGGTATGATTCGTTTTAAAATTAAGCGCGATGGAACGACTTTAAAAATAACGCATTTTAAACAATTCCTAGCAGCCTCGGAAACCGATGGCTCATTAAGTAGTAATATTATTTTTTCAATAGTACCCCAAAATGAAAAATTACTTTGGTTGGGAACCCGATTGGGAGGGCTAAATCTGTTTGATAAAAAAACAGAACGATTTATGACCTTTACAAATACAATAAACGACCCGCAAAGTTTATCCAACAATGACATCCTATGTCTTCATAAAGACTCCAATAAAAAACTTTGGATTGGCACTAGTTTGGGACTCAATTTGTTGGAGAAATTTGAGGAAGATCAGGTTCCAAAGTTTAAAAAATTCACTGTCAAAGAAGGACTTCCAAATAATACAATTCATGGAATCGTTTCAGACCAAAATTCAAATTTATGGGTCAGTACTAATTTTGGATTATCTCATCTAATTTATAAAAATTCAAAATTTTATAATTATACAAAAAATGAAGGGTTACAAAATAACGAATTCGCAGATGGTGCCTTTTATCAGATTAATAGTCCTAATTTATTTTTTATGGGGGGCATTAAAGGGTTTAACTATTTTTCACCCTCCAAGATGATCGAATCGCCACTAGTTCCAAATTTACTGATCGATAAAATTAGTGGTCAAAACCAAGAGCTTCCATATTATCAAGGGCTTGTAATTTCCCCTATTTCCAAAACAGCTCCATCGATCACTCTAAAACACGATCAAAATTTTTTTGATATTGAATTGGCTGCTTTGACCTATATAAACAGTGAAAAATGTCAATATTCGTATACTCTAACAAACTTTGATCAACAATGGAATACCATCAATAATAGGCGACGCATATCGTTTACAAATGTACCAAAAGGAACCTATTCCTTGTGGGTGAAATGGTCAAACAGTGACGGCGTTTGGAGTCGTCCAATACGGGCTATCGATATTGAAATTGAACCCGTGTTTTGGCAATCTAACCTTGCTCTATCCATTTATTTCATTTGTATTGTTTTATTTCTTCTTTTTGTTTGGAGCTATTATAATAAAAAGAACCGGTTAAGACAAACAATTCAATTTCAAAAAAGAGAAGAGGAAATTCATCAAAACAGACTCACCTTTTTCACAAATATTGCCCACGAATTTCAGACGCCTTTAACCTTAATTGTAGGACCCATTCAAAAACTTTCGGAAGCTGATCACATGAGTGATAAAAATAAGCAGTTCATAAAAATGGTTCAACGCAATTCCTCTCGCCTTCTTTTTTTGACACAACAGCTTCTTGAATTCAGAAAAGCAGAATATGATCATTTAGAAGTGAGTGTAAAACAATTTGATTTGGTCCATTTAATCGAGCAAATTGCAGAGCTCTTTGACGATTGGGCAATTGATAAAAATATCGAATACCATTTGGAATTACCGCCCACGCTAATTGGATGGTTTGATAAAGATAAAATTGAAAAAATTATTTTCAACCTCCTTTCTAATGCGTTTAAGTACACCCCAAAAGATGGAAAGATTGTGCTTCAATTTGAAATTAAAGAAGAAGAAATAAATACGCTATATATCGAAGTCTCTAATTCTGGTAAAGGAATTTCTAGAGAGAAATTAAATTCATTATTTGATCGATTTTTTTTAACGGATCATGGCGATCAAAAAAATACAAATTTATTTCGAACCGGGATTGGATTAGCATATATTAGAAAACTAGTAACCGTTTTAAGGGGCGACATTCAGGTATCTAGCCACAACAAGATGATTGTTTTTACCATTAATATTCCCTGTAGTCAAACATCATTTAACCCTATTGAATTTGATACCGAAGAAAACCAAATTTTAATATCTGATCATCTTAAAAATATTCTTGAAGAACCAGATCCAAATTCTGAGGTTAACAAGGTTAAAACATTAGAAGGACTCATTGAAAAACGGAAATTGATTTTAATTGTTGAAGATGAGCGCGAAATTCAATTGTTTTTGAGTGAATTATTAAAAGACACTTATAAAATAATCACTGCCGATAACGGAATTGAGGCCTTATCTAAAATGAAAACTGAAATTCCAGACCTTATTATTACAGATGTAATGATGCCGATAATGGGGGGAATAGAATTATGTGAAAAGGTTAAAACTAATGATCAAACATGTCATGTTCCAATTATTATGCTCACTGCAAAAAGTACGATAACACAGCGAATAGAAGGTTTAGAAAGTGGCGCTAACGCCTACATTTCGAAACCTTTTCACCCTGATCACATTCTCATACGGGTAGAAAAACTACTGGAAGAAAGAATGAGAATTTTAAAATATCTAACTCAAGATAATATTATTGATAGTATTAACGATATTCCGTTACAAAATGATGATAAAGAACTACTAAGGGCTATTATAAAAACAGTAAGAGATCATATCGATAATGAAAATTTACATAGTCAATTTTTAGAAGAAAAATTAGGGATTAGTAAATCTCAATTATACAGAAAAATTAAACAAAATTTTGGTTTTCCCCCTGGAGATTTAATTCGAACCATTCGATTAAAATATGCGGCAGAATTATTGCGAAAAAGCAATTTAACTGTCTCCGAAATTTGTTATCAATCTGGATTTAACAACCGATCTTACTTTTATAGAGAGTTTAAAAAAATGTACGCAACCACTCCAAAAAATTACCAAATTAAAAAAAACTCTATATCCGCTTGATTAAAAAGCTTAAAACAAGCAAACTACCTACATGTATACACTATTGAATATATAGTGTACAACTTCAGAAACACTAATGAATAAATTTGAATCGAACGAAACCAACTAGATTAAAAATTTGCGTATGCCTCATCTAACAAATTACAAACTATCTATGATCTCCAATTCACACAAACATTTTTTATATATGTTGATGTTTATCGCTGCAATAGTTTCAGGAAGTCACTTACATGCCCAAAAAATATCGGGAGTCGTATCGGATGTATTAGGCCCTATGCCTGGTGTCAATGTGATAATCATGGGAACATCCAAAGGAGTCGCAACGGATTTTGATGGTAATTATTCTATTACGGTTGATACTTCTAATGCCATATTAAGTTTTAGTAGCATTGGATATTTAAGCCAAGAAATTTCTGTGAATGAAAAGGACACTATTAATGTTTTGTTAGTAGAAGATTCACAATCCTTAGACGAAGTTGTTGTGATTGGTTATGGGACTCAAAAAAAGAGCGATATTACTGGTGCTGTAGGAATTGTAGACATCGATACTTTTGAAAAAACAGTATCCCCATTTGCTTCTCAGGCACTTCAAGGGTTGGTTTCTGGTGTGAATGTCACTGCTAATACTGGGGCTCCTGGTGAAGGTGCGAGAGTTCAAATTAGAGGCAATGGGTTTAATAGTAATCCCTTATATATAGTAGATGGTGTCCCAACCCAAAATGCCATGGATAACCTATCCACTTCAGATATTGAAACTATTAGTGTTTTAAAAGATGGTGCATCCGCAGCTATTTATGGGTCAAGAGCTTCTGATGGTGTCGTGATCATTACAACAAAAAAAGGAAAAAAAGGAAGCGCTCCAAAAATATCATGGAATTCACTTTTTAGTGTTCAAACCCATGGTGAATTAACTAAAATGACCAACAGAGATCAGTATATTGAAGTCTATAATGAAGCAACTTTTAATGATAACCTTTTACTTACTAACAATCCTGAATTACATAGAAAAACCATAGGAGCTGAATTAGCAGCATCCCTACCAGATGTAGACCACCTAGAATCCATTTTTAGAACTGCGATATTAGAGCAATATACTATTGGAATTACTGGAGGAACTGAAAAAACAAATTACAATATTTCAGGAAGTTATTTTAATCAGGAAGGCATATTACTTGGCAGTGAATATAACAGATTAAATGGGAAGATTAGCATCAACACAGAGGTTAAAGACTGGTTGAATATAGGGGTGAATATTAACATCTATAAATCAAAAAATCAAATTGTTGCAAGCTCTGGAGATGGTTTTGGTGGTAACGGAGGAGGTGCTGTCAGATATGCATTATTTAGAACCCCAGCAATACCAATTTATGATGCTGATGGTGATTTTATAGATTTACCGGAATTCCCAGGTTTTTTTGGTGATGGCTATAACCCTGTCGGAATATTAAAAACACATCAATCAAATTCGAGAAAAACAAACGGAGTTTTTGGAGATTTTAATTTAAAATTCAAACTTTCAGATAGTTTTTCATTTATATCTACCTATGGAATTGATCGATCAAATTATAAACAACGCCGTTTTAATAGAACATGGGGATCAAAAAACAGGATTAATTCTCCTAACAGTCTAAATGTAATTAATAATAAAATTGTTAATTCATCTTTAAGCAATGTCTTAAATTATAATCGGTCAATAGCAGAAAAACACAACATCTCAGCAATCGTTGGTTCAGAAATTATTTATAATACTGAGGAGACCGTTGCAGCGACTGATCGAGATTTTTCAGATCAAAGTTCTCTATTAGTTCAACTTGGGAACGGCGATGGAATTAGAAGTACTGAGGAATCAAAAAGTGAGGTTAAGTTACTTTCCGTTTTTGGGAGAGTCAACTATAATTATTCTAAAAAATACTTCTTAACCCTCATTGGAAGACGTGATGGATCATCAAACATTAGTAAAGCCAGTCGATGGAGTAATTTTTTTTCAGGCTCTGTTGGGTGGAGACTCAGTAATGAGAAGTTTTTCGAAAACATTGATTTCGTTGATAAATGGATGCTAAGAATCGGTTATGGGGAAAATGGGATTCAATCTATTCCACCATTTTCATATTTAGAGCGAATTGATAATGGATACAACTACCCGATTGGGGGGATCAATCAATCTGGAAGTGCCATCGTTGCATATGGAAATAAGCTCATTCGTTGGGAAACAAGCAAACAAATTGATATTGGAACCGACTTAAGTTTTATGGATGGAAAACTAGATGTCACTATCGATTATTATCGAAAAACTTCAGATGATTTATTACTCTCAAGTCCAATTCCACCTTCTTCAGGCTATGCATTACCTGCGATCATTAATACTGGAAATCTATTAAATTCGGGGCTAGAACTTGAAGTAAATTACCGCCAAAGAGTTAACGACGACTTTAACTATTCTATAAATGCAAACGCGGCATATTTAAAAAATGAAATCTTAGAAATTAATGCTCCAATACTGGCGGGACGAATTAATAACGGAACCTTTGCAACCAAAACTGAAGTTGGTCGGCCTTTAGGTTCCTTTTTTCTCTACGAAATGGAAGGTATTTTTCAAAATGAATTAGAAGTTTTCACAAGTCCTACTCCACCGGGTCAAAACATACTTCCTGGAGATGTTAAATACAAAGACCAAAACGGAGATGGTATTATTTCTGATTTAGACAGAAGCCACGTGGGAAGTCCAATTCCAGATTTAACGTTTGGATTCAGTGCAGACCTAAACTATAAAAAATTCGATTTCTCACTGTTTATTGCAGGCGCTTTGGGACAAGAAATTTATAACCAAGTTGCAACCGACATCGAAGGGTTTTATCGACCTTTTAATATCACAAAGCGCTACTATGATGAACGCTGGACTGGAGAAGGAACCAGCAACACACAACCAAGAGCATCCTGGCGTGCAAAGTCAAATAACACAAGGCCTTCAACTCGCTTTTTAGAAGATGGTTCATTTGTACGACTAAAAAACATTGAACTCGGGTACAACGTCGGCGAAGAAACCTTTCGGAAATTTAATATCAATTCGTTTAGAATCTTCGCATCGGCTTCAAATTTAGTGACATTAACCAAATATTCTGGGCTAGATCCCGAACAAACCACAAGTAATAATTCGACCTCAGATGGACCACTTGCTTCAAATATTGATTGGGGAACCTACCCTACTGCAATTTCTGTAAGCGTAGGATTACAGCTCACATTTTAACTCAACTACATATGAATAAAATACTCCTCTTATTTTTATTGCTTTTTCTTATAACCTCGTGCGATGATTATTTAGACACCGAACTTGAAGGTCAATATACAACAAGCACTTTTTTTAAAACTAAAAATCATGCCATCTCCGCAATTAACGCAACCTATCAGATTGCAGCGTTTAATTCCAGTAACAATAACCTTTGGGTTTTTGGCGACGTTGCGTCCGATGATACTATAAAAGGTGGGTTTGATGGCGATCAAAGCGACATCTCTCTTGTTGATGCGTTTCTAGTCAATCCAAACAATGGCCCTATTAGAGCGATTTGGCAACATTATTATGAAGGCATCGCAAGAGCAAATAGTGTCATTTATTATGTTCCAAAAATTGATATGGATGTTGATTTAAGAGCACGAATTGTTGGAGAAGCAAAATTTTTAAGAGCCTATTTCTATTTCCACTTATCCAATATTTTTGGAAGTATCCCCCTTAAAACAATTCCAGCATTGACTCCAGACGAATTAAATGTTCCATTAGCTTCTGTCGAAACTATTTATACCCAAATAGAACTCGACCTTTCAGAAGCTGCAACCGTTCTTAATGTAACTTCAGATGGGGCGGACGTTGGGAGAGCTACCAAAGGTTCTGCACTTGGGTTGCTTTCAAAAACCTACCTTTTTCAAGAAAAATGGCAATTAGCAGCAGAGACCGCAGTACTTGTTGAAGGACTCGGCTACTCTTTAACCAACTTATATAGGGATAATTTTAATGTAGAATCCGAAAACAATTCAGAATCAGTTTTTGAAATTCAGCATTTAACAGGCCAAATTCCAGCGACGGGCACCTATCTGAACCAATGGTTTTCTCCTTCATTGATTACAGGATATTTCTTTAATGCCCCCACACAAAATTTTGTTGATGAATTTGAAATAACTCCAGCGGCAGTTTTAGATCCTAGATTAGATTACTCAGTTGGAAGAGAAGGCAATTTATGGGTAAATAACGAAGTTTTTGATCCGTTATGGTCACCCACAACCTACCTGTCCAAAAAACAGGTTCAAGATCCTGGAGAAAGTCCCATAGGCGATGGTGATTTAAACTACACATTCATGCGTTTTTCTGAAATTCTATTGATAAAAGCAGAAGCATTAAATGAGTTAGGCAATACCTCACAAGCCCTTATACCTCTTAACAAAGTGAGAATTCGTGCCAGAGAAAGCTATTTGTATGATCCTAATTTAGATGGTTTTGGAACCATCCCAGAAAATTTATTGCCCGAAGTGACTAGTACCAATACTTCTGTTGTAAGAACTGCAATTAGACATGAAAGACGTGTTGAATTAGGATTGGAATTTCACAGATTTTATGATCTCATGAGATATGGTAGTGTGTATGCCGAACAAGCATTAAGTGATACACAATTTAATTATGCTTTGCACCGATATTTTCCAATACCGCAAAGCGAAATAGACTCAAATACAAACCTTTAACAATAATAAATTTAATCCTTAAAAATGAAAAAAATGAAAAAAATGAAATTTAAAATTCTCCTATTGGCAGTTTTGATTGGCGGATTTAGCGTATTACAAAATTGTAGTAGTGATGATGATCCGGCTCCCGTAGTGATTAATAAAACTGCATTACAAGGAGTCATTACAACAGTAAAATCATTGCTCTCAACTACGACCGAAGGGACTGCTGTGGGATCATATACTGTCGGCTCACAAGCTATTTTACAAACGGCAATAGACAGTGCACAAGCGATTGCAGATAGCACAACCTCCACTCAAGCGCAAGTAGATGCTGCTGTAGTGAGTCTTAACAGTGCGATCACTATTTATAATGCGGCTGTTATTGCAGAGATTGCTCCAGAAAACCTTGTTGGACACTGGAAATTTGATGATGGTTCTGGAACCACAGTTGCAGATGTCTCAGGAAATAATTTTACAGGAACTTTTGGTGCAGAAACGATGCTAGATGCATCTGCGGAAAACCCCGTATGGACTGCCGATAGATTTGGAACTGCTAATAAAGCCTTGCTTTTTGATAAAGGGGCGAAAGTTACGGTGCCTTACAGTGGCGCAATAAACCCTCCTATGTTGTCAATTTCTGTTTGGGTTAGAGTCGATGAAAACAGAGAAAGCAATCGTTTTATAGGCTTATATGAGTGGAAAGGATACAAATTCCAAACACAATCTGGTGATAAACCATTTTTTACATCACATACATCCGAAGGTACATTTGATAGAGACACTGATACATCATTAGTAATAGGAAATTGGTATCATTTAGTTGTAACTGTTGGTGATGGTAATACAAAATTCTATATAAATGGAGAACCTGGCAACCAATGGACTGATACACCTGGAGCAATGTTCCAAGATAGTTCTCACGACTTAACTTTTGGAGTTGGTTCAAGTCAATATGCTGCTGTAGATACTGATTTTGATATCGATGGAATTGTTCCTGCTGCATGGGGTGGCTATTTTCATGGTGGTTTAGATGAAATTAGAATCTATAATACAATACTAACCGCAGCTCAGGTAAAGGCATTAAATAATGCTGAAAAACCTTAATTTAAAATGAATAAAAAAGAGGAAC
>JGI20154J14316_10004684_pt1 | contig 10404 bp, 9 predicted proteins | sample COG_04_FD_14316 | JGI IMG/M metagenome (IMG submission 14316) | reverse complement strand
TCGATCTCTTGGGGCTGCAGCCCGTGGCGCTCGGCAAAGTCCGCTATATCTGCAGAGCCCAACAGGGAGTGATCGCCGCCGCGGCCCTTGGCAATGTCGTGATACAGGGCGGCGATAACAATTAGTTCGCGGCGGCTGAAGTTTTTATAGATATGGGAGGCCACAGGAAACTTGGCGGCGACTTCAGGTATGGTTAGACGCCGCACGTTGCGCACCACTTCTAGAGTGTGCACATCAACTGGGTAGATATGAAAGAGATCGTGCTGCATCTGGCCGACGATCTTGCCAAATTCCGGCAGGTAACCGCCCAAGATACCGAAACGATTCATGCGCTGCAATTGATTGGAAAGCTTGTAGGGCGCCTTGAGTATGCGCATAAATAGGGCACGGTTTTCTGGGTCTTGGCGGAATTCGTCATTGATCAGGCCCCGGTGCAATCGAATCTGGCGGATCGCCGACGCCCTGATGCCCTTGATGCTGTCATTTTCACCCATGATCGCAAACATCTCGAGGAGGGCGGATGGGTGTTTTACAAAAACAGATTCGTTGGCGGTATCCAGATCGCCATCACGGATGACAAAACGCGAATTGATTGGCGTAACCAGTTTAACTTTATTCTTGCGGTAAATGGCTTCGTCGAGATACTTGAGTAATACTTCGTTGAGCTCGCGTATTGACATAACCACTTGGTAGTAGCGCTGCATAAACTTCTCAACACCCAGTCGTTCGGAGCTGTCTTTATAGCCGAACATGACGGCTAATTTACGCTGGTAATCAAACAGTAATCGCTCTTCTGGGCGATCGGTTATCAGGTGCAGGCCATAGCGAACTTTCCAGAGAAACTCTTCATCCCCGCGCACAGTGGCGTATTCTTCCTCGGACAAAAAGCCCTCGGCAATCAATAGTGAGCGGCGGTGCACCTGAAAGTGGCGCTTTGCGGTCCAGTTAAATACCTGAATATCTCTGAGACCACCCGGGGCTTCTTTAATATTGGGTTCAAGGTTGTATTCGGTGTCGCCATGCTTGCGGTGACGGGCTCTCTGCTCGGCGATTTTACCCTGATAAAACTTTTCCGAGGCCCAGATTTTTTTCGGCCCAGTTTTGGCTTTGAGCTTGTCCAACAGTTCACTGCTGCCGGCTAGGAGGCGGGTTTCCATCAGGTTGGTGGCCACGGTGATATCGCCACGGGCTTCGTCGACACACTGTGAAACACTGCGTGTGCTGTGCCCAATCTTAAGCTGGATGTCCCAGAGAAAGGTCAGAAACTGTTCGATACTCTGGCGGTAGCGATCGGGTTTATCCCGTCGCATTAGAATTAGCAGATCTATATCCGAGTGCGGATGCAGTTCACCGCGACCATAGCCGCCCACCGCGATTAGGCTGATATCAGCATCCCACTCAAAGCGGTTCCAGGCATGGCGCAAAATTAGGTCGGCAAAATGGGCCCGCTCATTAACCAGCTGGTGAACATTTTCACCCTCGTTAAAGCGCTTGTTGAAATGGTTGTTGGCGAAGCCTAATGCGCCGCGGAAGACATCGATCGGGTCGCGATTTTCTATATCCGCAACAAAGCGTTTCTCATCAAAGAAAATTGGCACTAAATAGGTTTTTGGATGCATGATTATTTTTTCTTGTAGGGCTCTTCATTGCGGGCGGTGAGTACTTCGACACCAGTGCTGGTAACTACCATTGTGTGTTCCCACTGGGAGGAGAGTCGGCCGTCGCGAGTCTCAACGGTCCAGCCATCGGATTTTATCTTGGTGCTGTACTTGCCGGCGTTGACCATGGGCTCAATGGTGAAGGTCATGCCTTCTTCGAGAACCAGTCCGGTGTCCGGCTTGCCGTAGTGCAGTACCTGAGGCTCCTCATGAAACTCCATACCAATGCCGTGACCGCAGTAGTCGCGGACCACTGAATAGTAGTTGGCTTCGGCATGGGTTTGAATAACATGGCCTATATCGCCGAGACGAATGCCGGGCCGCACCATATCTATGGCTTTGTAGAGACACTCTTGAGAGATATCGATTAGTCGCTGGGCATGGGGGGCAACATCGCCCACTGTATACATTTTGCTGGTATCGCCATACCAGCCATCTTTAATAACAGTGACATCAATATTGATAATATCGCCGTTTTTAAGCACTTTTTTCTCTGATGGTATTCCGTGGCAGACTACTTGATTTACTGAAGTGCAAACGGACTTTGGAAAGCCGCGATAACCGAGGCAGGCGGGAATGGCCTGTTGCACATCGACTATATGGTCGTGGCAGATTTTATCCAGCTCTTCAGTACTTACGCCTGGCACCACATACTGGCCGATCAGCTCAAGTACTTCAGCAGCTAGGCGTCCGGCAACGCGCATCTTGGCGATATCATCCGCCGATCTTAGTTGTATGGTCATGGTTGGCCTTCGTCAATGTAGAATCTGGGTATTGTACGCATCAAAGAGGCATTCGGGGAGTGCCTTTGGGCTTTATGGGTAAACTATTCATCCTACAATATAGTCCTCTGGTCCGGTCTTGGTAGTGGACAACTAAAAGTCCTCTGGGAAAGTTGGGTCTGGGGTTGTCTAAAGATGTTGCCAGTCAGCTGCTGAACTAAGCTTTTTTTCTTTAACTGCACTAATCAATATGGTATAAAGCGCGCCGTCTGTTGAGATGTCTCAGCAGACATTAATGTAACTAAACTTTTTTTAAACGACACACACGTTCCGACACAGTGATCTGGGTGCCTAAAAGCGAAATATTAGCTTGAATGGTTGATCTACTGGGGTACGTGGAGGCTTAACCCCTAAAAGGAAAAATTATGTCTTCTGTAAGTATGCGCGATATGTTGCAGGCTGGTGTTCACTTCGGTCACCAAACCCGCTTCTGGAACCCCAAGATGAGCAAGTTTATATTTGGCTCACGCAACAAAGTTCATGTTATCAACCTTGAGCAAACTGTACCGGCTTTCAATGAAGCACTTGAAATCCTTCGTGTAGAAGCTGCCAAGGGCAATCAAATTCTTTTTGTTGGCACCAAGCGTGCTGCACAAAAAATCCTCAAAGAAGAAGCCGAGCGCTGTGGCATGCCATATGTCAGCCATCGCTGGTTGGGTGGTATGTTGACCAACTACAAGACCATTCGCGCTTCTATCCGTCGTTTCCGTGAATTGGAAACTCAGGAAGCCAATGGCACCTTTGAGCGCCTGACCAAGAAAGAAGTTCTGATGCGTACGCGTATGAAGGACAAGCTGGAAAACTCCATCGGTGGTATTAAGGATATGAACGGCTTGCCAGACATCCTTTTTGTTATCGATGTGGATCACGAGCGCATTGCTATCAACGAAGCCAACAAGCTGGGTATTCCAGTTGTGGGTATTGTTGATACCAACAGCAACCCTGATGGCGTCGACTACGTAATTCCAGGTAACGATGATTCGATCCGTGCGATCAAGCTCTACGCAGCCTCTATTGCCAATGCTGTACTTGAAGGCAAAGCGCAGTCAGCTAAAGTATCTAGCAAAGACGAATTTGTTGAAGAAGCTGCACCAGCAGCTGAAGCGGCACCGGCAGTTGAAGCAGCTCCAGTAGTTGAAGCAGCTCCAGCAGTTGAAGCGGCTCCGGCATCTAAGGAAGCTGCTGCTGAGTAATAGTAACAACCTATTACATGCAGCATAAAAGGGGGCTAGAGCCCCCTTTTTTAAAAACTAATTTTATGATTTAGAGAGGAATACAATGGCACAGGTAACGGCGTCACTGGTAAAAGAGCTTCGCGATCGCACCGGTCTTGGCATGATGGAGTGCAAACGTGCACTGGCTGAGTCTGATGGTGATATAGATAAGGCGATTGAAGAGCTGCGTAAGTCTAGCGGCATGAAAGCAGCGAAAAAAGCCGGTCGTACGGCAGCTGAAGGTTTGGTTGCAGTTAAAGCTGAGAATGGCTACGGACAGGTTGTGGAAATTAACAGTGAGACTGATTTTGTAACTCGCGATTCAGGTTTTCAAGGTTTTGTAAACACTGTTCTGGAGGCAAGTTTTGCTGCCAAGCAGACTGATATGGCAGCTGTTATGGCTGGCGATCTTGAAGCTGCTCGTGAAGCACTGGTTCAAAAATGCGGTGAGAATGTCTCTCCACGTCGTCTGGCTAGCATTGAAGCGCCAGTTGTGGGTGGCTATGTTCACAGCAATATGCGCATTGCTGTTATCGTTGGCTTAAGTGGCGGTGATGAGGCTCTGGCTCGTGATGTGGCCATGCATGTTGCAGCGGTTAACCCTGCTGTGGTTAGTTCTGATCAAATGCCTGCTGAGGTGATCGAAGCTGAGCGCGCTATCTTTGTTGCCCAGGCAGCTGAGAGTGGCAAGCCTGCTGAAATCGTTGAGAAGATGGTGCAGGGTCGTGTTAACAAGTTCTTGAAAGAGAGCAGCTTGGTTGACCAGCCTTTCGTTAAAGATCCTGATATGACTGTTGGTAAGCTAGTTGCTGCCGGTGGTGCTACTATTGTCGGATTTACACGCTACGAAGTTGGTGAAGGCATCGAAAAAGACGAAGTTGATTTTGCGGCTGAAGTTGCAGCTCAGGTTCAGGGTGCTAACTAAGACAAGCTAAACTCGATAAAAGGTTCCGATATGCCATTAGCTGGAAAAGAGAAAAAGTATAAGCGTATTCTTTTAAAACTCAGCGGTGAAGAGTTGATGGGAGAAGAGGGTTTTGGGATTGACCCCAAAGTTCTCGATCGCATGGCGCTTGAAATTGGCCAGCTAGTGGGTATTGGTGTTCAGGTCGGTCTGGTGATTGGCGGCGGCAATTTGTTTCGTGGCGCTGCTCTAAATCAGGCCGGTATGGATCGTGTAACCGGTGATCACATGGGTATGTTGGCCACGGTGATGAATGCCTTGGCCATGCGTGATGCACTTGAGCGCACCAATATCTCATCTCATGTTATGTCGGCTATTCCCATGAGTGGTGTGGTCGAGCACTACGACCGTCGCCGTGCCATCCGCTATCTAAAAGATGGCGATGTGGTTATTTTTGCCGCCGGTACCGGCAACCCCTTCTTTACCACCGACTCTGCCGCCTGTTTGCGTGGCATCGAGATAGAAGCCAATGTTGTACTCAAGGCGACCAAGGTCGATGGCGTCTATACTGCTGATCCAATGCTTGATCCTTCAGCTACGCTCTATGACCATCTCACCTATGATGAGGTGCTGGATAAAAAGCTTGGGGTAATGGATCTGACTGCTATCTGTCTGTGTCGCGAACACAATATGCCGCTGCGGGTTTTCCGTATGTCCAAACAGGGCGCTCTGTTGAATCTAGTCGTGGGTGGCGACGAAGGCACTTTGATCGAAGAGGACAAGAAACATGATTGATGAATTAAAAGTTGAAGCTAACACGCGCATGACTAAAGCGCTCGAAGCACTGGGCAATGCCTTTAATAAAATTCGCACAGGTCGTGCACATCCAAGCCTTTTAGACGGCATTACCGTGGACTATTACGGTGTCAACACGCCGCTGGCCCAGGCCGCTTCAATTGTCATTGAAGACGCTCGCACACTGTCTTTAACTCCGTGGGAAAAAAGCTTGGTACCGGCAATTGAGAAGGCAATTCTCAAATCGGACTTGGGTTTGAACCCGACTACTGCGGGTGCTGTGATTCGTCTGCCGCTGCCAGCTTTAACTGAAGAGACCCGTAAGGTCTATGGTAAGCAAGCTAAGGCAGAAGCGGAGAATGGACGTATTTCGGTGCGCAATGTTCGCCGCGATGTACTCTCCAGTCTCAAAGCACTGTTGAAAGATAAAGATATCAGTGAAGATGAAGAGCGCAGAGGTCAGGATGAAATTCAGAAAATCACTGATAGCTTTATTGCCCGTATAGACGAAGCTCTGGTGGCTAAAGAAAAGGATCTGATGGAGATTTAATCTCCACAGCGAACCTCTGATGGCAGACTCTAATTCTAAATCCGACTCTAGCCCTTATTCTGGCTCTGAATTCGACAGCGTCACGCATCCTCTAAAGCATGTTGCTGTCATTATGGACGGCAATAATCGCTGGGCCAAGCAGCGTGGACTCCCTGGTGTTGCCGGCCACGAGGCCGGTGTTGAGCGCATTCGCGATATTTTGCATGCGGCCAAAGCCCGTGGCGTCGAAGTGGTGACATTGTTTGCCTTTAGCAGTGAGAACTGGAAGCGGCCGGAGTTGGAGGTTCGCGGTTTGATGGCGCTGTTTTCCTCCTACCTTAAAAAAGAAGCGAAAAAACTTCGCGACGATGGCGTGCGTCTCAAAGTGGTCGGCAGCCGAAGCCGGTTTAGCGATCGTCTTAAACGTTTGATTGATGACGCTGAGACTCTTACTGCAAGTGGCGCGTTTACCTTGGTGCTCTGTGTTGATTACGGCGGGCGCTGGGATATTGCCAGTGCTACTCAAAAAATTGCCGCAGAAGTACAGATGGGTCGCTTGCGCCCCTCTGATATTACTGAGGCCACAGTGGGTAAATTCCTGCAGACTGAGGGGCTTCCAGATCCCGACCTCTGTGTTCGCACTGCCGGTGAGCAGCGTATCAGTAACTTTTTGCTCTGGCAGATGGCTTACACCGAATTCTATTTTGCCAATTGCTACTGGCCTGATTTTGATACAGCGGCTCTCAATGTGGCTGTAGATGAATACTATTCTCGTCAGCGTCGCTTTGGTTTACGCGACGCTGTGGACGAAGAAGCTGCGTCTCAAGGAACCAAAGTAGGTGTTTAAACAGCGTGTTATCACGGCCATTGCCCTGGTTCTGGGTCTGGTTGCGCTGCTGTTTAATTTAAATCCGCTGAATTTTTCACTGATTGTTGCACCGATTGTCCTGCTAGCTGGCTGGGAGTGGAGCAATCTAATGGGTCTTGAGAGCAAGCGCCACAGATTTGCCTATATACTGTTGTTAGCTCTGGCTATCGCCATAGCAGCTGTCAGCCTAGATCTTTTCGGTACGCTGAATATTTCCCTGGGACAGACTCTCTGTCTGATTGCATCGATCCTCTGGGCGGTGGTTTTTCTCTGGGTTCAGGGTTATCCCTCCAGCGCCATACTCTGGTCGCCGCGACCTATTTTGGGGCTCCTTGGCATAGCGCTGCTGACGATCACCTGGGTTGCTATTGCGCTGATTATTCACCAGCCCCACGGTCCTTGGTTATTGCTCTTTGCCTTTGCGGTGGTGGCTTTAGCCGATGTTGGTGGCTATGTGGCGGGCAATTTATTCGGCAAGCACAAGTTGGCGCCACTGGTCAGTCCGGGAAAAACTTGGGAAGGCTTCTTTGGCGGTATCCTCTTGCAGTGCATTTTGATCGCCTCTATGGCGTCGTTTATGCCCGAAAAAATCACCACTGTTATGTTGGTTGCGCTGGTTATTCCAGTGGCGCTCTATTCTGTTCTTGGGGATCTCTTTGAGAGTATGATCAAGCGACACAGTGGCGTGAAAGACAGTGGTAATATCCTCCCCGGACACGGCGGTGTGCTCGACCGAATCGACGGTCTAATTGCTGCGTTGCCGCTATTTGCGCTGTTATTCCTCCTGCTGAGCCCGTTTTAAATTATGCAGATGATCACTGTGCTTGGGGCAACTGGATCCATAGGTGTTAGCACTCTGGATGTGATTGCTCGACACCCCGATAAATACGCGGTTTTCGCTCTCACAGCCCATACTCAGATCGACAAGCTGGCTGAACAATGTCAGCAGTTTAATCCCAAATTTGCCGTTGTAGGCAATGCTATGTTGGCCGATCAGTTGCAGGCGAAACTGCGTGCCAGTGGCTGTGTCACAGACGTTATGTATGGCGTAGATGCTCTTTGTCAGGTGTCCAATGACGCTGCTGTAGATACGGTAATGGCGGCCATCGTTGGTGCCGCAGGTTTGGTTCCGACTCTGGCTGCGGTGCGCAGTGGCAAGAAAATTTTACTCGCCAACAAAGAAGCACTGGTGATGGCTGGCGGACTATTTATGCAAGCGGTGGCCGATTCTGGCTCAGTGTTACTGCCTATAGATAGCGAACACAATGCAATTTTTCAGTGCCTGCCAACAGACTATGGTCGTTCGGCTGGCAGGAATAGCGGAGTAGAGAAATTATTGCTTTCGGCTTCCGGTGGACCTTTCCGCGGCATGAGTTTGGAGCAGATGCACAGCGTTACTCCAGATCAGGCATGCGCTCACCCAAACTGGAGCATGGGGCGCAAGATATCGGTGGATTCAGCCTCTTTGATGAACAAAGGTCTGGAGTTGATTGAAGCCTGCTGGTTGTTCAGCGTTCCAGAGCAGTCAATTGAAGTGGTGGTGCATCCCCAGAGTATTATTCACTCACTGGTGCAGTACTCCGACGGTTCGGTGCTGGCTCAGTTGGGTAACCCGGATATGCGCACACCTATAGCCCACGCACTGGCCTGGCCCCAGCGCATAGAGTCTGGCGTCGCCAATTTAGATCTGTTTGAGATTGCTCGCTTGGACTTTGAAAAGCCTGATATGCAAGCGTTTCCCTGCCTAGCAATCGCCAGAGCCGCTGCCCAGGCAGGGGCCAATGCAGCGACTATACTGAACGCAGCCAATGAAATTGCGGTGCAGGCCTTCCTTGACCAGCGCATTGGTTTTACTCAAATTGCCGCTGTTGTAGAGCAAACGCTGAATCGCCAAACGATCAGTGAACCAGAGTCACTTGAGGCAGTCCAAGAGTCCGACAATCAGGCGCGCCTATCCAGCAGTGCTTTTATTAAAAGACTAGAGAAGTAGTTTATGGATCTTTTGCAGACAATCTTTTTTACTTTAATTGCCCTAGGTGTATTGGTCAGCTTTCACGAATTCGGCCATTTTTGGGTGGCGCGACGCTGTGGTGTTAAGGTGCAGCGCTTCTCGATTGGTTTTGGCACGCCGCTGTTGCGCTGGCGCGACGCTCATGACACCGAATTTGTTATTGCGGCTCTGCCTCTGGGTGGCTACGTAAAGATGCTCGATGAGCGGGAAGGGGAAGTAGCTGCTGAAGATCTACCCCATGCTTTTACTCAAAAAACAGTCTGGCAGCGGCTGGCAATTGTAATCGCTGGCCCTGCGGCAAACTTCTTACTCGCGATAGTTGCCTTCTGGATTGTATTTCTCTCCGGTGAGCGCGGTATAGCGCCAGTCGCCGGTTCGGTGATTAGCGGTTCCCTGGCCGAACAGTCGGGTTTTGAGCCGGGCACGGAGATTGTCGCGGTTAATGGCCATCGCACTGGCACCTGGGCGGCTGTGTCGCGCCAGTTGTTCGGATATATAGGTACCAGTGGTGAAATTCCATTGACCGTCACCTACCCAAATTCCACTATTGAGTATGCCCTAGCAGTGCCAGTTAGCGCCTGGTTACGAGAAGCAGAAGAGCCTTCGCCACTGCGAGAGCTTGGCATTACGCCACCGTTTAAACTCGACGCCCTAAGCTTGGGCGCTGTCGCCGAAGACGGTGCGGGTTATGCTGCAGGACTGCGAGAAGGTGACCGACTAGTAGCAATTGATGGTGACAGCATTCTCAGTGTTGAAGCGTTTATTAATCGGGTTTCCGCCAGTGCCAATACAGAGGTAGAGTTACTCGTCGAGCGTGAAGTCGGACAGCTGCTGATCAGCGTGACCCCTAAATTGGTCGATAGAGATGGACAGCAGGTGGGTCAACTGGGTGTGCAACTGGCGTCGCTGGGAAGCTATCCTGAAGAGCTGCTGCGCAATGTCGAGTACGGTATTTTCGGCGCTGTAATTCGCGCCGCTGAAGAGACCGCTGAAACGAGTTTGTTTGTTCTAAAGTCCATCGGTAAGCTGGTGGTCGGTGATCTGTCGCCGAAAAATCTCAGTGGCCCAATCACCATTGCCAAGGTCGCTGGCGACTCGGCGAAATCTGGCTTTGACAATTTTATTCGCTTTATCGCCATTCTCAGTATAATGCTCGGCGTAATGAACCTTTTGCCTATTCCGGTCCTAGATGGCGGTCATATTGTCTACTACCTGATTGAGATGGTTAAGGGCTCGCCAGTTTCGGATGCAGTGCAGATAGTTGGCTATAAAGTTGGCTTCTTTATGCTCATGGGATTAATGGTGTTTGCTACTTATAACGACGTTATGCGGGCTTTTTAAAGCCGTTTAAAGACAACTACAAAAATTGGATTTAAATAATTTCATGAAGCAATTCTTTAACGTTTTATTGTTAAGCCTTTCTCTATTTGCTAGCTCAGCCTATGCCGCAGTGTTTCAGGTTGACGATATTCGCATCGAAGGCTTACAGCGGGTCTCTGCAGGTACTGTCTTTGCCGCTCTGCCAATCAGCGTTGGTGATCTTGTGGATGAGCCGGCGATTCGCTCAGCGACCCGTTCGCTTTTCCGCACTGGGTATTTTTCCGACGTTATTATGGCTCGAGAGAACGGCGTGCTGGTGATTG
>JGI20154J14316_10004681_pt1 | contig 10408 bp, 12 predicted proteins | sample COG_04_FD_14316 | JGI IMG/M metagenome (IMG submission 14316) | reverse complement strand
CCGGGTGGGGATTTCTGTGCGCTTGCAAACGCTAAATCGATACCAATCGCCGAGGCAATCCAGCGTCAGTTTGATGACCGCGATCTACTAGCAGATATAGGTGAGGTTTCATTGAATATCTCAGGCTGTATGAATGCCTGCGGACATCACCATGTCGGCAATATAGGCGTGCTTGGAGTCGATAAAAAAGGCGAGGAGTTTTATCAGGTCTCAATCGGTGGTTCGTCCAAACGCGAAGCGAAGCTTGGTAAAATCCTCGGCCCTTCTTTTGCACAAACCGACATACCGTCTGTGGTTGCAGACCTTGTAAGCGTCTACCGAGAGANGCGTTTAGCAGACGAAAAATTTATCGATACGGTAGAGCGCNTCGGCGTCGATCCGTTTAAAAAACGTGTTTACGAGAAGGACCAATAATGACCAGTTTGATCCGCAACAGAAATGCAGTCCCAAACGAATGGGCACTTCTGCAGTCAGCATCTGGCCCGGATGCGTTTTCGGCATTAAGAGGTCGAAAGGTCTTATTGCCACTCGAACTCATTCTCAGCGACGAAGACGAGGCGAGAGCGCAGTTAGGTGCAATTGGGGTGTGGTTGGACTCTCATCAGGACCTCGCAAGCATTGAAAACAGAATAGCCGACTTCCAGCTAATCGCGCTTAACTTTCCTGTGTTTAGCGACGGACGTCCATTTTCACTCGCTCGACGTTTACGGTTGGACTTAGGTTTTACTGGAGAAATCAGAGCGATCGGCGATGTCTTGCGCGACCAACTCTGTTTTTTAGAACGCTGTGGGTTCGATTCTTTTGCGCTGCGTAGCGACCAAGACGTAGATGAATGTCTGTCTGCTTTCGATGACTTTAGCTCAACGTATACTGCCACAGCATTGAACCAAGAGCCTATATTTCGGCGGCGATAAATCAGATCGCCGCCAAGGGTTGAGCCTTACGCGCGCAGATCGAGCACATAGCGGCCAATCGCGCCACCGGCAAGAACCTTAGCGAGTACAGCCGGCAATTCAGCGAGGACGATAGTCTCCGCCAGCGAATCTATATCAGTAAGGGCCCACTCGTTCGCGAATAGGTTCCATATCTGCTGTTTTTGGGCCAATGGCAGTTCAACGGAGTCAACCCCAAGCAGATTGACGCCGCGCAAGATAAACGGCAACACCGTAGCGCTAAGCGCCGGGCTATCTACCAAACCACAGGCGGCCACACTGCCACCATAGCTTAGGCTTTTAATCACGTTGACAAGTGTTGCTCCTCCGGCAACATCGACCGCAGCGGCATAGCTTTCTTTTAGCATTGGTCTTGGGTTTTCTTCGGAGAAGGCCTCACGTGAGATGACCTCCGATACGCCGAGAGCCGTCAATTTCGCTGCTTCTGCTAATTTCCCTGTGCTCGCCACAACCTCAAAGCCCAGTTTCACAAGCAAGGCACAAGCAATGATTCCTACACCGCCGGTAGCGCCTGTTACTAGCACTTTCCCTGCTTCGGGTGTAATGCCATTGAGTAACAGCTTATTTACGCAGAGCCCTGCAGTGAGGCCTGCTGTACCGAGCACCATAGAGTCGCGCAAGGATAATCCGACGGGTAATTTAGTAACCCACCCACCGGGCACGGTCACTTGTTGCCCAAATCCGCCCGCAGTATTCATGCCCAGATCATATCCTGTGACGACAACCTCATCGCCCACGGCAAAATTCGAATCCGTGCTTGCGAGAACTGTACCAGCTGCATCAATACCTGGCACGTGTGGATATTCTCGAGTGACAGCCTTGCTGCCTGAAGCTGACAGGGCATCTTTGTAGTTAACTGACGAATAATGCACCTCTATTGAAACACTCCCCTCAACAAGTTCTAACGCGCTTTTCTCAACTATCGCGCCCACAAATTTTTTCTCTGTCTCTTCCCTTACTTCGAATGCTTTATATGTGCTCACTTGTTGTTCCTCATTTAGTAGTCAACGATAATTAGACTTAGCGACTAGAAGCGCTCTTATTATTGGTTTCACTGAAAGTCTTTTGATCTGTCAGCCGCAAGTAGTTTGTTAGCAGCACGAGCAACGCCTGCCTCAACCGCCGCGCCTAGTTTGTCCTGCAATGTTTGCTTGAACTTGTAATTCACCTCGAAAACATCTGCGTCTTTGCATGCGCGAACCAACACGTCATCGCTGGTATTTAGCTCGTCTACCAAATAACGTTCCTTGGCTTGCATGCCAACCCATGTTTCGCCGGTCGCCACGCGACTTACGTCTACTATGGGCCGGTGCGATTTAACCCATTGTTTAAAGATTTCATGAATATTTTCGACGTCTTCTTGTACTTTCGCTCGGCCTTTGTCGGTGATTTCACCAAACGTGCTGAGCGTACGCTTATATTCACCTGCGCTGATTACCTCATAGTCGACTTCGTTCTTTTTCAGAATTTTGTGGAAATTAGGCAACTGAACCACAACGCCGATAGAGCCGATAATAGCAAAAGGTGCTGCGACGAGTTTGTCGGCTAGGCAGGCCATCATATACCCACCGCTTGCCGCGACTTTATCAACACAAATCGTTAATGGAATTTTTGCGTCTTTGATTCGTTGCAGTTGGCTTGCCGCGAGTCCGTAGGCATGCACCATGCCACCGGGGCTTTCTAGCTTCAGAATTATCTCATCACAGGGCTCGGCGATTGAGAGCACGGTGGTAATTTCCTCACGCAGCGAACTGACTTCTTCGGCAGCAACGTCCCCATCAAAGTCCAAAACATAGACCCGCTTGCGCCTGCTTGGCGCATCATCGAGGCGTGTACCTCGTTTGAAGATTTATTCTCAGGGATAGCGGCGTTTGCCCCCTGAGTAGATTCGTCTTTCGGCTTAGCCTTTTCCTTAGCTTTTTCTTTCGCTTTGTCCTTGGCTTCTGCTTTGGCTCGCTTGGTTTCGGCTTTAGCCTCTTCTTTCTCTCGCTTGCTGCGCGCCTTATTGTCGAGCTTAAGAGTCGCAGGATCGATAACCTCTTCGCGCACAGCATCGTGAAGATCTTCTAAATGGTCGTTCAGACGTTCGATTACAATTTCGCCGCGTTTGCTCGCCCGTCGCTGACGGCTCCCAGCCGCTGCTATGGCGCCTATTACGAGAACGATTGCCACGACGATTGTCGCTGCTTTAGCCAAAAACATGCCGTATTGAATTAGGTATTCCAAGTGTTTGCCTCATGATTAAGCGACAAAAAACAATCGCAGGGTGTTTGCGAATTCGCTAGGTATTAAGAAAATGAGAGATCAGTTTTCCGGCAACGCTTATACGTGCGGAAGGGATATTCGGAAGATCGTCGGCCCCAAACCATTGAGCATCGGCTATTTCGCTTGGTTCAGGATTGATATCGCCGCTTTCGTAATGTGCGATGAAACCAAGCATAAGCTGAGACGGAAATGGCCACGACTGACTGGAAAGATACTCAATCTTGCCTACGTGGACACCTACTTCTTCGAACACTTCGCGCTTCACGGTATCTTCAGGTGACTCCCCTACTTCCATGAATCCGGCCAAACAAGAATAGAAGTCAGCGTTATGACGCGAGCTCTTAGCCAGCAGCATCTTATCTTCGCGTACTACGAGGACGATCACGCAGGGGTTGATTCGAGGATAATAGTGCCGTTCGCATGGCTTACAAACCAGCGCCCTTTCATTGGGATGCGGCTGGGTTAGGCCGCCACAGCTGCCACAAAATTTATGTCCGGTCAGCCATTCTTCAAGCTGATTGGCCACGCCTGCTCCCATAAAAAATTCTTTGGAGTCTGAAAGCAGCATGCTTCGTAATGATCGCAGCTCTGCACTGGGGAGCGCACCGAGAGGTGAAGAATCGAGGTATGCAGCGACCAGATCCGAACCTGACTCCTGAGGAATACGGAGGAGCTGAGCGTCGATTATTACTTCAGGATTGATGGTCTCAATACTCCAAGTTGTCAAAAGACCATCGCAGACGATCTGACCTTCGAAGAAAAGAATAAACGTGTCTTCCAATCGTATGTGTTGAGGCGTGAGAAAAAACGGCCTAACTTCTTGCGCAGTATCGAGCATCTTTGGTCCTGTTGTGTGCAGAGTTATAATCTTCGAGCTAAGAAAATGTGAGCCTTGCCGTCCGCTTAGTTACTATTAAGGCTTAACCACAGCGCGCCATTGGCACTTTCTGAGTCTATTTCGGTAAGTCGGTCTTGATGTGCTTGCAGTTCACTCGCGCTCGCCTTAACTACCTCGAGTGCCGGTCTCTTCTTGGACGTTCTGAGCCTTCTATTCTCGACTTCTTGCTCAGAGCTTTCTTCTTCTTTTAAAAGCAAGTTGCGCTGCCCACTCGTCATAACAAGATAAACATCTGCAAGAATTTCAGCATCGAGCAAGGCGCCGTGAAGCTCACGCTGTGTATTATCGACGCCATAGCGTTTACAGAGGGCATCGAGGCTATTGCGTTGCCCCGGATGCTTTTGCCGCGCGAGAACTAAACTGTCGAGCACGTTACAGAAACCGTCGAGAGATGCACGACTTGAGTCGCTCCGCTTTAGCTCTGCATTTAAAAAGCCCATATCGAAGGGAGCGTTATGAATGATAAGTTCGGCGCCGGCTATAAAATCGAGAAATTCGGCCTCTACCTGATAAAAACGCGGCTTATCAGCGAGAAACGCAGGGGTTATGCCATGCACCTCCATCGCACCCGCGTCAATATCCCGATCAGGATTAAGATAGCAATGGTAGTGGCGTTTCGTTTGCTTTCGATTGATGATTTCGACGCAGCCGATCTCAATTACCCGGTGACCCTGTGCAGGGTCTAAACCTGTTGTTTCTGTGTCTAGTACTACTTGCCGCATTATCTTTCCTGCTTGTGGTTCGTTAAGCCGATGCGCGAAGTTCTTCGATGCCCTGATTAGCGAGTTCATCGGCTATTTCGTTTTCTCGATGTCCGCTATGGCCTTTTACCCAGTGCCACTCGATTTGGTGACCACCTGCGGCAGCGTCTAAACGTTTCCAAAGATCAACGTTCAATACAGGTTTCTTCGCCGCGGTTTGCCAATTGCGCCGCTTCCAGTTGGCGAGCCATTCGGTCATGCCTTGTAAGACATATTTCGAATCGGTAGTTATCGACACGGAGCAAGGCTCGGTAGCGCTTCTAGGGAACAAATTACTGCCATCAGCTCCATTCTATTATTGGTCGTCTCCGCTTCGGCGCCGAAAAGTCGCTTTTCAGTTTCACCGAAACGCATGAGCGCACCCCAACCGCCTACGCCGGGATTGCCTTTGCAGGCTCCATCTGTAAAAAGTTCTACGTATTTGGGCATTCAGTCCTCACGGTCAGCGTTGATTTTATCTGTATCGAAACTGGCTTTCCATGATACCCCAGACTGACTCGAATGACCCTGTAGAGTCGATGGTACACCGTGAATAGGCGTTGGCAGTGGTCGTCTCCATTTAAGCGCACTCGGTGTTAGCGGACGACTTTGCTTGATGCCGACAATAATATTGCTTGCCCCGAATGGACTCTTGAATTTCAGCCCCCAGTTCTCCATTGTTTCAGCGAGCCGTTTTAGGCGTACGCCAGTCTCTAAAAATTGCAGAGGGAATTCATGCATTGTGCTAAAACTAGCGAGCTCCTGCACATCGAGCACTCCAAGCCAATCGATCAGTCGGCTAGGGTATCTGAACCTACCCTCCCATGGGGGCTCCCTAGATTCGGCGCCACGCAGGGGTATTGCGGAACACAGTAGCCTCTTCAGCCCCCACAAACTCAAGGGCTGGAAAGTAATGAGCACAATGTGACCTCCGGGCCGCAAAACTCTCACGGCTTCTCTGAGCACCGCGCGACTGGACGCCGTGAATTCTAACGCATGGTGTAGAACAACGACATCGATAGACTCATTTTGTAGTGCGAGCGCGCGAGGGTCAGAGAACAAACCGACGTTGTTGCCGACATCCCCTGCGTCGCTTCGGTTACCGAGGACGATTTTATGCGTGATAGGGCTCGATTCAATCATGCCTGCGTCTTTGCAAGCGCCTATGAAAAGAAGGTGATAGCCAAAAAGCTTTTCGAGCAATGGTGCAATACTGCGCGTCTCTGAGGCGATGAGTCTTGTGCCAAGGCCGCTCGCATACCAAGAGGCCAAAGCAGTCTGATTATCACAATCTGAACGCTGCTGCGGTTGTCTGCTTGAACTCAGCGATTTGCCGGCGATGATGAGCCGCCTGATCGCATGCTTAGAGAATTTACTGCCCACCTCGCCCCCTTTTGCCGCGGAAAGACCAATGCCCACTCTTCTTTGTTGTAATCAACGGCAATCCTTATATCATAGGCACTGCTAGAAAAACGACCCGCAATAAGCCTTGCGGATTAGACGAGCGCTACGCTCAACTAAAAGAGAGTCTTGCCCAATATGATTAACCAAATTAAGGCGTTACCCGCATTTGACGACAATTACATATGGAGCCTTCTAGGTGATGATAACAAGACCCTCTGCGTTGTAGACCCGGGCGATCCTACCCCTGTGATTAAGATGATCGAGGAGCAGTCCCTAACGCTTGGCTGCATACTTATTACACATCACCATCCCGACCACACTGGTGGAATCGCAGAACTGACGGCGAAATATTCATGCAAGGTTTATGGCCCCGATAATTCGAGCATTGCTGGTATCACCGATGTAGTAAAAGAAGGGAATGAATTCACCTTGTTAGGCGAGACTGTGAGCGTATTAGAGGTGCCTGGCCACACACTCGATCATATTGCATTCGTTGTTGGCCCAAACGCTGCGGGTGGAAAACCTACTAGGCTTTTTTCCGGCGATACACTATTCGCAGCTGGCTGTGGCCGCCTTTTCGAAGGCACCCCAGCACAAATGACAGATAGCCTTACCAAACTTACTGCATTGGGCTCAGAAACTCAGGTTTACTGCACACATGAATACACCCAAGCCAACCTCAAGTTTGCTATCGCCTGCGAGCCTGGCAATCTAGTAACGCATTTAAGAATAGCCCAAGTCAGCGCGCTAAGAGAACGAGGCGAAATCACGCTCCCGACTACTATTGGTTTAGAGCTTGCGAGCAACCCCTTCCTACGCTGTTCTAACCTGCAGATCATAGATTCTGCACAGTCTTTTTCGGGGATTAAACCGTCTGATGACGTCGCTACCTTTGCAGCCGTTCGCGCTTGGAAAGACGAATTTTGATATTGCCCCACCTCGCATCGATAACACTCTGCAGTAAGCTCAAGACTATAACTGATGCGGCAATACGCCCCATTTCTTTTTTATTACTGAGCTTTTTGTTTGTCTCCTGCTCGTCTCTGCCCCCCTCTTCGCAGGTCAGAAGTAATACGGGTCTCGGTGCGCCTGAACAGATCACTCCAGAGGCATCAGCCACGCCTTCTCTCCCGTCGCCGCTAGACAAACTTTCGCCGGAGGATCCCACAGATGTTTGGGAGAGATTGAGAAACGGTTTTACTCTCACAGTTAATTATGGACATCCGAGCGTTGGTAGGCAGCTTAAACGATATCGCCAACAGCAAGGTTATTTCGACCTAGTGAGAGACAGGGCTCAACCGTTTCTTTTTGAGGTTATTGAACAGGTTGAGCAGCGAGGATTACCGCTTGAGCTAGCACTGATACCCTTTGTTGAGAGCGCGTTCAATCCGGATGCTTACTCGCATCGAAATGCCGCCGGGCTCTGGCAATTCGTTTCTGCAACTGGGCGCAGTTACGGACTAGAGCAAACATGGTGGATAGACGAAAGACGAGATCCAATGAAGGCGACAAGGGCCGCGCTCGACTATTTAGAAAGCCTTTATGCCGAGTTCGATCAGGACTGGCTTCTTGCGCTAGCCGCCTACAATACTGGGAGTGGTAATGTACGCCGTGCTCTACGCAAGCAAAAGAAAATAACTAACGATCAGGGCTATTCTCGTTTCTGGGAGCTTAAACTGAGCGGAGAAACACGTGATCATATCCCTCGAATACTCGCCCTTGCGCTCGTAGTTGATAATCCTAAAGAGCATGGCGTCGAACTTCTTCCTATTGCTAACAAAAAATACCTCTACCCTGTCACTCTTTCAGCACAAATCGACTTAAGCCTGGCTGCCCGCCTCGCAGACATAGACCTAAACACGCTTAAAAGCCTGAACCCTCAGTATCGCCAATGGGCTACCCCCCCAGACGATTCAAGAGAGCTTTATCTTCCTGAGAAAGAAAGCGCTCGCCTATTTAAAGTCCTTCTCACTATGGATGAATCGACACTGATTACGTTTGATCGCTACAGCATAAAATCTGGCGATACACTTGGCGCGATTGCGCGCAAATTTGGTACGCGGGTTGACGTGCTGCAGCGCGCAAACAGTCTAAACGGAAGCAGAATTATAGCTGGCGAATCCTTACTAGTCCCGCGAGGAGAGGTAAGCGACTTTTCTCCACCCAACATAAAGAACAACGATGTAAGTAAAATTGCACCGCCTAGTTACACTGTTCGGCGCGGAGATAATCTTTGGTCAATTGCACGCCGCTACAATCTATATTCGGCTGATATTGTGCGATTGAACAATTTGAGCGATGGCGAAATTTACAACCGGGGCAAAGATTGCTACTACGCAATGCCAGAGAAAATGCAGTTAGTACGACAAATAGCGATTGATCGCCATTAAGCGCTCGTCAGCGAAACAGGCTAATGTTAAGAATAAATAAGCAAACACGCCTAATCTAGAATTGGTCAGTTAGCTAAGAATAAAAAGAGAATATTATGACAGCGATTTCTACCCATACGGGCACTGAGTTTTTTGGGCACCCGAAAGCATTAGTCATCTGCTTCCTTACGGAGATGTGGGAGCGATTTAGCTACTATGGCATGCGGGCGCTTCTATTTTTTATCTCACTCAGCACTTTCTCTTCAGCGACGAAGTGGCTGCTGGAATATTCGGCTCCTATATTTCACTCGTCTATATCACGCCCGTTTTAGGTGGCATTATTGCTGACCGCTATTTGGGCGCCAGTAAAGCCGTCATTCTTGGCGCGATTCTACTCGTTGCAGGCCATCTGGGTATGGCTCTAGAAGGCACGCAAGCTATTGAGAGGATGGGGTCGGGGGGCAGTGAAATTGTAAGAGACCCCTTCTATCTTCAAATATTCTATTTTTCACTCGGTCTAATTATCGTTGGTGTTGGATTTCTAAAAGGGAATATTTCTACACTCGTCGGGTCGCTTTATGACCGCGAAGACCCTCGCAGAGATGGAGCCTATACCCTATTTTATATGGGAATTAATCTTGGCTCTTTTTTAGGGGCAATCATTTGTGGATTTTTACTCCAGTATAAAGGCTTCAGCTGGGGCTTCGGAGCAGCTGGGATTGGCATGCTTGCGGGACTTGTCGTTTTCATCAAAGGACGGCATTTGTTCGGCGACGCAGGGCTACCAAAGCGGCCCGAGCAACTCGCGCGAAAGACTCTAGTTGGCCTAAGTACAGAGTGGTTGATCTATGCAGCCAGCCTTTTCGCGGTTTTCATTTGCTGGCAACTAATGCAGTCGCCTGCGATTGTCGGCGGGCTTCTTGGCACCTCTTTGGTGCTCGCAGTCGGCGCAGTTGTCTTCTATTCTTTGACTCAATGTGAACCGATAGACCGCGATCGAATGCTCGTCTGCTTGTTCCTAATGAGTTATCAGGTAATTTTCTGGTCGCTTTTCGAACAAACAGCGAGTTCGTTAAGCCTCATGACTGATCGTAATGTGGATCGCGTTATTCTCGGTTTTGAGATTCCAGCTGCTGCGTTTCAATCGATCAATGCCTTTTTTATTATCACGCTTGCGCCACTATTCAACTTCCTGTGGATCACGCTAGCACGGCGCGGATGGGAGCCTTCAACTCCGACTAAATTTGCGTTGTCGCTGATTCAGCTTGGCCTCGGTTTCCTGCTCCTCGTTTATGGTGCAGGACTTGCAACAGACCCGACCCAGGTTGCCGTTATCTGGATTGTGCTCCTCTACCTTTTGCATACCACCGGCGAGCTCTGCATCTCGCCGGTTGGGCTTTCGATGACCTCTCGCCTTTCAGTCCCCGGAGTGGTCGGAATGATGATGGGCTGCTGGTTCTTAGCTTCCGCGGCGGGTAATTACGTCTCTGGCACTATTGCAGCGATGACAGGTTCTGCGACGGTAGGTGGCGAAGTCGTCGATCCGGCTGCCGCGCTTCAGACCTATATGGACGTTTATCAGACTGCAGGCCTATATAGCATTGTCGTCGGTCTATTGGCATTGGCACTCGTGCCGATAATCAAACACTATATGCATGACGCATAATCAAGCAAAAACATAAGTACAAATACAACAGCATAAGGAGTAGCTGCATGGGTTACATGAGCGGAAAAAAAGTCCTCATACTAGGGGTTGCAAGCAAACTTTCTATTGCCTCG
>JGI20154J14316_10004673_pt1 | contig 10420 bp, 7 predicted proteins | sample COG_04_FD_14316 | JGI IMG/M metagenome (IMG submission 14316) | reverse complement strand
TTTGTTTTTACTTCAAGCTTCTGCAATTGATCATTCATATAATCTACCCAAATGGGCAATGCTATGGATGAGCCATACTCATTTTTTCCTAATGAAGAAAAGTTATCTGTTCCAACCCATACAGTAGTTGCTAGATCTTCATGAAAACCAGAGAACCAGGTGCTAATAGCGTCATTAGTCGTGCCTGTTTTCCCTGCAATATCATCCCTATTTAATAAAGCAGATCTTCTGCCTGCCGACCCTCTCTTCATATGCTCCTGAAGGATATCTGTAATCAAATACGCAACTCTCTCATCAATAACTTTCTCTTTATTATTTATTGGTTTTAAAAGTGTATAAGGGCGCTTAGTTTCCATTTCTAAAGTATCAAGCCAAGGAAATGCAGATAATGAGCTAATATTTTTTGATTGAAGATATTCCTCATGAGAGTAGATAATTTCACCATTTCTATCAATAATTTTAGATACAAAATATGGATCTACTAGATACCCCCCATTTGCAATAACACTGAAGCCTCTAACCATTTCAATGGGTGAGAAATTTCCAGATCCTAGTGCCAGTGACAAATCAGCAGGTAATCTATTTTTTTCAAAACCAAATTTTTCAATATAGTTATGAGACTTGGTAATTCCGATCTCTCTTAAAAGTTTAATCGATACAATATTTATTGATTGAACTAATGCCTCCCTTATTGACGTTGGTCCATAGAATTTACCAGTATAATTTTGAGGTTTCCAAACACTTTCTAAGTTACTATCTTCAAAAGCTATTGGCGCGTCATTAATAAGAGAGGATAAGTTGTAACCATTTGCTAGTGCTGAAGCATAAATAAATGGCTTGAAGCTGGATCCAGATTGAGGATAAGATAGCCTAACCCTATCAAAATTACTTTTATTAAAGTCCATTCCCCCAACATAAGAAATTAATTTTCCATCTTTTGGATCAATGGAAACCAATGATGCTTCTGCGACTGGGATTTGATCAAGAACCAAGACACCATCTATAGATTTTAGATAAATAAAGTCTCCTATCTCAAGAAATGCATCAAATGATTCAGGTGAAGATCCTTTTTGATCAATATTAATCCTTTCTCTTGCCCATTTATATTCAGATGACCATGGTATCGAATCAATTTCTAAATTTTCATTAAGGAAAAATAATGTCGATGAATCTAATTTTATTACTAAGCCTTTAATATATGATTTATAAAAAGGAAACTCATCAAATATTGAATTTACCTTATTAATAGTTAGTTCATCATTATCAAAAGAATTCATTTTTGAGATTTCTTCAAATATAAAAGTGTTATCTAGATTATTTAGTTTGGTTAACTGTTCGTCATTAAATACTTGAATAAAGTTTGGTGAGTCAATCCAACCATGTCTTTTATGATAAATAGATAATTGATTCTTTAAATGCTTTTGAGCACTATCTTGAGATTTAGAATTAATGGTTGTAAAAACAGACCAGCCATTTTTATAAGCTTTAAGACCATATCTTTTAATAATTTCCTGTCTAGCAAACTCTGCTAGATACCTTCCATCTGTTTCATATAAATCAATATCATTTGCTACCCTTAAAGGCTCATCTAGAGCTTCTATATAGGTTTTACTATTTATTAATCTAAGTTTTAGCATTCTAGATAATATCCAGTCTCTTCTTTGTTTTGTTCTAAGCGGTGCTTTGATTGCATTAATTCTTGATGGGGATTGAGCCATGGCTGCAATAGCTGCAGATTCTGCCAAAGTTAAATCAGGAACTGATTTATTAAAGTAGGTATTTGAAGCAGCCTCAATTCCATACGACCTATTGCCAAAAAAGTTCCTATTAACATAGAGCTCAAAGATTTCTTCTTTTGTGAGGTTACTTTCAAGCTCAAGAGCAAGAAAAATTTCTTTTACTTTTCTAAGAATTGTTTGATCTCTAGTGAGTAAATAACCTCGTACTACTTGCATAGAAATCGTTCCCCCACCACCAAAGCAACCATCAGGACCAATACATCTTATGATTGAGCGTAGTAATCCTGTATAACTTATTCCTTGATGATTAAAAAATGCATCATCCTCTGCTGCCAAAAATGCGTTTTTTATATCTATAGGTATTTCATTAAATTTTAGAGGTCTTCTTTTAATTTCTCCAAACTCTCCTATCAACACTGCATCTTCTGTGTAAATTTTGAGAGGCATTTGTAACTGAGATTCATCTACTAAAGATATTTCTGGCAGTGAAGGTTTTAGTAAAAAGAAGGATGTTAAAACTGCAAGGATAGCTAATAAGCAACCCGACAGGCCCAACCAAAAGAAAATTTTAATTGTATTTAACATAATTTATAACTTTCTTATTATCTCTTAAACAATGAAGTTTTAATATCAAAAAAGGTATTTTGAGGAGTAAGGTGTTAAAATTCTGAAATAAAATTATGAATATATTTATAGTAGGTCCCATGGGATCAGGAAAATCAACTGTTGGTAAAATAATTTCTAGTGAATTATTTTTAAATTTTTTTGATACTGATGGGGAAATAGAAACAAGAACTGGTGCATCCATAGATTGGATTTTTGACCTAGAGGGTGAAGACGGCTTCAGAAAAAGAGAGACTAAAGTTTTAGAAGAAATGGTTAAGCAGAACTCTATAGTTTTATCTACTGGCGGAGGAATTATCTTATCTGAAACAAATAGAGAACTCCTTTCATCAAGAGGAACTGTTTTCTACCTGGCTACTCCAATCGAAGTTCAGCTTGAGAGGACTTCAAAAGACAAAGACAGGCCATTGCTTAAAGATGGAGACCCTGGTGAAATACTAAAAAATCTTCATATTGCTCGAGAAAGTCTATATGAAGAAGTTTCAGACTATACAGTTAATACAGAAAATAAATCAAGCCAACAGGTATCTTCAGAAATAATTAAGTTAGTTAAGAACTATGGCTAAAATTATCAAGGTTGGTAAAAAAAATTCACAATATGATGTTGTTATAGCAAGAAATGCTATTACAAAAACTAGACTCTCAAAACATTTAAAATCTAAAAATAAAATCCTTGTTATTACTGATTCAGGAATACCTAGTAAATACATTCGAGAGCTTAAAAATCTTCTAAGCTTTAAAAAACAATTATATTTTCATGAAATTCCATGTGGAGAAAAATCTAAATCATTTTCAACGTTCATCAAAATTCAAGAAAAATTAGCAGACTTAAAGTTTGATCGGTCAGACTCAATGATAGCTTTTGGGGGTGGTGTAGTCGGAGATATTACTGGGTTTTGTGCTGCAACTTATTTAAGAGGTATAGATTTCGTTCAGATTCCAACCACACTCTTGGCTCAAGTGGATTCTTCGGTTGGAGGAAAAACTGCTATTAATATTAAACAAGGTAAAAATTTAGTAGGTTCTTTTAATAATCCAAGTCTTGTTCTCATTAGCAGTAAATTCTTGGAAACCCTGCCAGAAATAGAATATAAGTCAGGTTTAGGAGAAGTCATTAAATATGCATTTATTGGAAATAAAAAACTATATAAATTAATTCATGAAAATTCTAAAAAAATAAAATCAAGAAATCTTAATATTCTTGAAGATATCATAGAGGAATCAATCATAACTAAATCAAAAATAGTTACCCAGGATGAGAAAGAAAATGGCATAAGGGCTATTCTAAATTTTGGTCATACTTTTGGGCATGCCATAGAAGCTTCTAAAAATTATAAAGGGATAACTCACGGAGCAGCAGTTACTCTAGGAATGGTGATAGCAGCAAAAATATCATATTTTGAAGGTCATATTAAGATTCATCAACTAGATAATATAATTAACTTGATTGATTCATTGGGCCTTGAAAGCAATTATGAAAAGTATAAGTTTAAAGACTTAAAAAAGTACTTATCTAATGATAAGAAAGTGTCATCAGGAAAATTAAGCTTGGTTCTTATTAATTCAAAAGGGCTAGCTTTTAAAACTAACCAATTCAATAACAAAAGCCTAGAAAAATCTTTTGCTTAGGCTGCGTTTGCGGTAGTTGCCTTTAAGAGATCATGAATATTTGATGCCGCTGGAACAACGAGCCAAAAATATGGTTCAAACTTATCAAAATCGTCTACTAGTTCTTTAGCTTTAGAGCTATTGGTAAGCTTGTAGTGAGCTCTAATTATTTCTTTAAGATGTTTTCTGTGTGATTGCATGTCTTCTGTTGTAATTCTTTCAAGGTTTACTAAGCCTCTATTACAGTTATCAAAAAATGTTTTATCTTCATCTAAAACATATGCAAATCCACCTGTCATACCTGCTCCAAAGTTAGCACCAACAGATCCTAAAACTGTTACATGTCCTCCTGTCATATATTCACAGCAGTGATCCCCAGCTCCTTCTATAACAGCATTAGCTCCTGAATTTCTNACTGCAAATCTTTCACCAGCTCTTCCAGATACATATAACTCTCCACCTGTTGCTCCCATACAAACAGGTATTTCCAACCAGAGATGTATTGGGATTTGTTTTGGCATATTGGCTATCATTTTTAACCACAATTCTTCCGCCGTTCATGCCTTTACCTACATAATCATTTGCATCGCCTTCTATGTTGAGATTAATGCCATTTGCATTCCAACAACCAAAACTTTGGCCTGCTGATCCAGTGAAAGTTAATGTTTAATTGTTCTTTAAACCCCTCTTCACCAAAATTTTTAGCAATATAGCCTGACAAAGAGCCCCAATAGACCTATCGGTATTAGAAATTTTATAATCCTTAGATATTGATTGGTGTTTATCGATTAAAGGCTTTACATCTTTTAAGATTTTTTTTGAAAGAGTTCCTTTATCCCAAGGTGCATTCTTTTTTGAGGTACAGAAAAATGCTTCATTGGTCTTAGTATCCTTATAGAGTAGATCGCTAAGGTCAATTGATTGGTACTGAGATTCTAGATTGCTAATTTGTTCCAGATACTGTGTTTGACCAATAATATCTTCAATTTTAGAAACTCCCATAACACTTAAGTGGCCACGAACATCATTGGCAATAAATTTAAAATAATTCATTACCTTTTCTTTTTCGCCAACAAAATGGTGGTTGATTAGATCTTCTCTTTGAGTTGCTACACCTGTTGCGCAATTATTCAAATGGCATATTCTTAAATATTTGCAACCCATTGCTATCATTGGTCCGGTTCCAAAACCAAAAGACTCTGCTCCAAGAATAGCAGCCTTTATAACATCTAAACCCGTTTTCATTCCTCCATCAGCCTGAAGCCTAACTTTGTGTCTTAAGCCGCTATCTCTTAGACTTTGATGAGCTTCAGCTAGCCCAAGCTCCCACGGAGATCCGGCATATCTGATAGAAGTTAATGGACTAGCTCCAGTGCCACCATCATGGCCTGAAATCGTAATTAAATCTGCGTAGGCTTTTGCTACGCCAGAAGCTATCGTTCCTACGCCCGGCTCAGAGACTAATTTTACAGAAACAAGTGCTTTTGGGTTTACCTCTTTTAAGTCATATATAAGTTGAGCTAAATCTTCTATCGAATAAATATCATGGTGAGGAGGAGGAGAAATCAATGTAACTCCAGGAGTAGAGTATCTTAATTTAGCAATAAGTTTATTAACTTTTCCTCCAGGTAGCTGACCACCCTCTCCAGGTTTAGCGCCCTGAGCAATTTTGATTTGCAGCACTTCAGCATTCACTAAATAATGAGGAGTAACACCAAACCTTCCAGAAGCAATTTGTTTAATTTTAGACATTTTTGATGTGCCATATCTTTCAACTGCTTCTCCACCCTCTCCAGAATTAGATCTGCCACCAAGCTCATTCATTGCCTCAGCTAGAGTTTCATGAGCCTTTGGAGATAAAGCACCTAAGCTCATTCCTGCTGAATCAAATCTTTTAAGTATGTTTTTTTGAGATTCTACTTTTTCTAAATCTATCTCTTTTTTTTCAGTATTAACCTTTAGTAGATCTCTGAGCATAGCAGGAGGCCTATTATCAACCAAATATGAATACTCCTTATAGGTAGCATCTAAACCAGAAGTAACAGCTTCCTGTAATTTTTTAACAATCTCTGGATTGTATGCGTGGTATTCACCGCCATGAATATATTTAAGCAGTCCACCTACATTCATATCGGATAAGTTTGATCTAGCGTAGTCATCCAAGGCTCTAAGCTCTTTATCTATATCTTTAAAATTCTTACCCTTAACTCTACTAGTTGTATTAGTAAAGCAAAGGTTAACCACATCACTGTCTAGGCCTACTATCTCAAATAATTGAGATCCTCGATAACTTGATATAGTAGATATTCCCATTTTTGAAATTATCTTAAGAAGTCCTTTATTAACCCCTTTTCTATACCTTGAGCAGTTTTCATGAGGGTGCCCTTTTAGTTCATTTCTTTGTGTTAGATCAAGAATAGTCTGATATGCCAATGATGGATAAACAGCGGTTGCCCCAAACCCAATTAAGCATGCTATTTGATGAGTATCTCTTGCAGATGATGAGCTAATAACTATATTTGCATCTGATCTTAACCCTAGCTCAACTAGGTTTTGGTGCACTGCTCCAACTGCTAATAATGCATTAATTGTTAATTTGCCTTCAAGAGGGACATCTTCAATTAAATGAATTATTGATGCACCATTTCTTACTTTTTTTACCACAACTTTTTGTAAATTTTTGATAGCTTTTTCTAAGCTTACTGATTTATCAAAAATTAAATCTATATCTTCAGATTTAAAATACTTATTCTTCAAAACTGCGTTTAGTTTTTTATGTGACAGGACTGGGGACGTCGTTACAAGCCTTTTGGCATGCTCAGGAGTTTCTTCATAAATATTTAGCTCTGGACCAAAACATGTCTCAAGTGTCATAACTCCAACTTCTCTTAAAGAATCAATTGGTGGATTGGTTACTTGTGCAAATTGTTGCCTAAAAAAGTCATACATCTGCCTATGCATTTTGCTCATAACTGCCAGAGCAGTATCATCACCCATTGATCCAGTTCCTTCTTGAGATTCAATTGCAAGAGGTTTAATAACTGATACTCTCTCCTCTTTAAAAAGAAGGAAAAGTTTTGATGCTGTGATAAATTTATTAGGATTTATCTTTTTTAAACCAGGGCCCTCATATGCATCTAGCTTGATTCAATATATACAGCATTTTCCTTTAACCACTTTCGATATGGAAATTGCTCTTTAAGAACTTGATCAATTTCTGATTGGTTATAAATTTTTCCTAGGGAAGTATCAATTGCCAGAATTCCACCAGGCTGAACTCTTCCTTTTTCTATAATATCTTTTTCATCAATAGGGTTCACCCCTGTTTCTGAGGCTACAGTAATAATATTATTTTTATCTATTTGATATCTTGCAGGCCTGAGTCCATTTCTATCTAAAATACAAACAGCCCACTTACCATCAGCCATGACAATACCAGCTGGCCCATCCCATGGCTCCATATGCATAGAATTATATTCATGAAAGCCTCTTATATCAGGATCTAAGGTTTGAGTATTTTGCCATGCTGGCGGAAGAACCATACGAACAGCTCTAAAGAGATCAACTCCCCCTTTAACCAGAAGCTCCACCATGTTATCCAATGATGAAGAGTCTGATCCAGATTCATTTACCAATTGCTTAAATTTCTGAATCTTTGGTATAAGAGGAGTAGAAAATTTAGATGATCTAGCCTTAACCCAATTCCTGTTCCCTCTAATTGCATTGATTTCACCATTATGGGCAAGAAGTCTAAATGGTTGAGCAAGATGCCATCTGGGGCTTGTATTTGTAGAGAATCTTTGATGAAAAACACAAGTTGATGCTCTAAAATCTTTTTGATTTAAGTCAAGATAGAAGTCTGTTATTGCCTTAGGAAGCATCAATCCTTTATAAACAATTGTCTTGGATGACATAGAGCAAATATAAAGAATTTCATCATCCATAAAAATTTCTTCGATAAACTTCCTGGCTTGTAATAGTTTGGTTTCAAACTCTTGATGATTAAAATCTTTAGATTTTGGTTTTATAAAAATTTGATATATGTTTGGCAAGCAGTCTAGGGCTATCTTGCCAAGAATATCTTTTTGAACTGGAACTTCCCTTGTTGCTACAAGTGTTAATGACTCTTTATTTAAAATTTCTTCGAGTTCAGATGTAATACTTTTAAGTTTTTTTGTAAAAAATAATTGGCCTATAGCAAAGTGATCACCAAGATCCACTTTTTGTTCTTGTAAAATTTTATGTTTGAAGTAGCTATGGTCTATATCAAAAAGAAGTCCGCAACCATCTCCAGTCTTGCCATCAGAGCCGACCCCACCTCTATGGGTCATACTGATCAAAGCATTTACTGAAGTAGTGATAACTTTATGAGATTTGATTCCACTGGTATTAGCGACCAGGCCAAACCCACAGTTATCTCGAAAATCTTTCTTGTTAAATAGCCCAGGCATAATGTAGTTATTTGTATGAACATAAATTATAACATGTAATCTTTCATTTGTTTTCTAAAAGTGTCATACTGCGTCATACAATCTCACATTATGAAAAATAAGCAATATAAAATTGAGAAAGGAGTTTTACTCTTTACTCAGCCCAAATCTCCATTCTTTTATGGAAAGCTTAGAGTAAATGGAAAATACATCACAAAATCATTCGCTCCCATAGAGGATTTTGAAATTGCAAAAAATAAACTTTTGCATTGGAGAGAAGAAGTATTCAAAAATCAAGGAAATAACTTTGCTATTCTGATACAAAACACCAATTAATTACAGAGATGAGTATGTTAATCATGAAAAACTTGACAATGATTTTCAATTTTTAGATGTAAGAAGATTTGATCCAGCTAAAAAATCTGCAGAAGAAAGAAAAATTAGTTTTGTAGAAATTTATGGGGAATACAATCAAGTCCAAGCATCCAATCAGGCTCATAGATGCTTAGATTGTGGAAACCCATATTGTGAATGGAAATGCCCTGTTCATAACTTCATTCCAGACTGGTTAAAGTTAGTAAATGAGGGAAATATTATAGAAGCTGCCGAGCTATGCCATTCTACAAATAGCTTGCCTGAGGTTTGTGGAAGAGTTTGTCCACAAGATAGATTGTGTGAGGGAGCATGCACCTTAAACGATGGTTTTGGAGCAGTAACAATTGGTTCAACTGAAAAATATATCACTGAGAAAGCTTTTGAAATGGGCTGGAAGCCTGATATGTCTTATAGAAAATGGACAGATAAAAAAGTAGCAATAATTGGCGCAGGACCTGCTGGAATTGCTTGTGCAGATGTATTGACTAGATCAGGTGTCCACAGCCATGTTTTTGATAAAAATGAGGAGATAGGTGGATTATTAACTTTTGGAATACCTGAATTTAAATTAGAAAAATCTGTTGTAAAAAGAAGAAGGAAAATTCTTGAAGAAATGGGTGTTGAATTTAAATTAGGTAAAGAAATTGGTAAAGATCTCCCATTCAAAAAACTATATGAAGATTATGATGCTGTTTTCTTAGCCATGGGAACATACACCTCTCTTGAAGGTGGATTTGCTGGTGAAAAATTACTTGGTGTCCATAAGGCAATTGATTATTTGATCTCAAGTACAAAAAAACTTCTTAAATTGCACACAGAAAAAAATGAATTTATTAATCTTAAAGGCAAGAACGTTATTGTTTTAGGAGGTGGTGATACCGCCATGGACTGCAATAGAACTGCTATAAGACAAGGCGCGAAGTCTGTAAAATGTCTTTATAGAAGAGATGAAGAAAATATGCCTGGGTCTAAAAGAGAAGTCCAAAATGCAAAAGAGGAAGGGGTTGAATTTGAATTTAATATCCAACCCATAGATATAGTTGGTGATAAAAAAGTACAAGGTGTCAAAATTGTTAAAACTCAATTAGGCGAACCAGATCAAAATGGGAGAAGAGTTCCAATACCTATTCCTGGATCTGAAATAATTTATGAAGCTGACGCTGTTATTGTTGCTTTTGGTTTTAGAGCAAGTCCTTCCAGCTGGTTTAATGATTTTGATATTGATATGCAAAAAAATGGTCTTGTAATTGCTGAGGAGCATCAAGAATTTAAATTCCAAACATCAAACAAAAAAATATTTTCTGGTGGAGATATGGTTAGAGGATCAGATTTAGTTGTAACTGCTATATGGGAAGGACGTGAAGCAGCAAAAAGTATAATAAAATATGTATCATGATAAAAACAGAATCCATTTTTTTAAAAGCACTCAATAAAGAGATTTTACCAATACCTCCTATTTGGTATATGCGTCAAGCCGGAAGGTATATGCCTGAGTACAGAGCTGTTAGAAAAAATTTTAAGAATTTCCTAGATATGTGTAAAGAACCTGAAGTCTGCTGTGAATTAGCTCTCCAGCCTATAGACGCATTTGAGCTAGACTCGGCCATACTTTTTTCCGATATCTTAACAATACCTGATGCAATG
>JGI20154J14316_10004668_pt1 | contig 10425 bp, 9 predicted proteins | sample COG_04_FD_14316 | JGI IMG/M metagenome (IMG submission 14316) | reverse complement strand
GTTGAGCTTGCCCGTGACGGGCACAACGGCGACAACCAGCCACTTGTCATCGACCTTGGCCAACAGCGTTTTATGGACCCGCGCCGCATCAATACCCAGCGCTTCAGCCGCCTCGTCGCCGTATGAACCGTGGTGCGGATCGTGGACATAGACGTGGGTCTGGTACACCACTTGGCGGTGATCCAGGGCCTTGGTTGCAGGTGTCACAACATGGTTTTTAGTTGGATGGGTGGGCAGGCGGCGGGCTTAGGCCTGGATCTCGAAGCTGGTGGTCATCTCTGCGGTCTTGCCCAACATGATGCTCGCGGAACAATATTTCTCGTGGCTCATCGCAATGGCGCGCTCGGCGGCNGACTCGGGCACGTTGCCCGTCANCGTNAAGTGCATGTGGATTTTGGTGAAGACCTTGGGGTCTGTCTCGGCGCGCTCTGTGGTGAGTTTGACACTGCACCCCGTTACCGGGTGGCGACCCCGCTTCAGGATCAGCACCACGTCATAGGCGGCGCAGCCCCCCGCGCCGGCCAACAGCGTTTCCATTGGGCGTGGCGCCATGTTGATCCCGCCGTTTTCTGGCTTCGCGGCATCGGGGGCACCATCCATGGCAAGCACATGGCCGCTGCCGGTTTCGGCAACAAAGCCCATGTTGGATCGGGTCCCGGTCGCGCCGGTCCAAGTGACTGTGCATTCCATGTTGTTTTGTCCTGACTGAATAGATAAAGAAAGCGCCGCTTTGTCAAAAAAGACTTTGTTGCAACGCACCAAGTGGCTATAATTTGCTCATTGGGATTGTAATTTGGTAACAACGTCATAACACGGTGTTGCCAACGCCTACAAGACCAACCATTTGTCTCCTCCACCTCCTTAAAACTGGTGGATTAAGCCCCAAGCTGCAAAGCTCGGGGCTTTTTTTTGCCCGAGTCGGCCCCCGAACGCGTCCGCGCGTGTTGGTGTCGCCAAGGGGAACTAAGACCTAGGCACGCGTATCATCTCTGGCAAGGAACCGAACCATGCCTAAAGTCAGTCACGCCACCAAAGCCCCCCACATCCCTAGCGCCACGACGCCCGAAGCAGGTAGCGAGGGTAAGAGCAAGGGGCTAACGCCCGCTGACTACCTGACGCGCATTCTTAACGCCAAGGTCTACGACGTTGCCAAAGAGACGCCACTCGATGTGGCTGAGCGCCTAAGCGCGCGCCTCAACAATACCGTGTTGCTCAAACGCGAAGACCAACAACCCGTTTTTAGCTTTAAGCTGCGCGGCGCTTATAACAAGATGGCGCACCTCAGCGCAACGCAACTCAAGCGCGGCGTCATCTGCGCCTCGGCAGGCAACCACGCGCAAGGCGTCGCGCTCAGCGCGCGCAAACTGGGCACCAAGGCGTTTATCGTCATGCCCGTCACCACACCGCAAGTCAAGGTGGATGCCGTGCGCGGATTAGGTGGTGAGGTGGTCTTACACGGCGAGAGTTACTCGGATGCACACACACACGCCGTATTGCTGGAGCAAAAGAAAGGGCTTACCTTTGTTCACCCCTTTGATGACCCCGATGTGATCGCCGGTCAGGGCACCGTGGCTATGGAGATGTTGCGGCAGCATCAAGGCCCCCTGGATGCGGTCTTTGTCGCCATTGGCGGCGGCGGCTTGGTGTCAGGCGTTGCCAATTACATCAAGGCGGTACGCCCTGAGATCAAGGTCATCGGCGTACAGATGAACGATTCCAACGCGATGATGCAGTCGGTTCAGGCGGGCAAGCGTCTAACGCTCAATGACGTGGGCCTGTTTTCTGACGGCACCGCGGTGAAGCTGGTGGGCGCCGAAACCTTCCGCGTCGCCAACAACTTGGTGGACGAGTACATCGAGGTGGATACCGACGCGGTGTGCGCNGCGATTAAAGATATTTTTACCGATACACGCTCAATTGTTGAGCCTGCGGGCGCGTTGGCGGTAGCAGCCATCAAGCAATATCGTTGCCAAGAACAAGGTGCGCGGCCAAACCTTTGGCGCGATCTTGTGTGGCGCTAATATGAACTTTGACCGCTTGCGGTTTGTAGCAGAACGCGCCGATGTGGGTGAGGAGCGTGAGGCGCTCTTTGCCGTCACCCTGCCTGAGGAGCGCGGAAGTTTTCGCCGTTTTGTGCAACTGATCGGGGACTTGCCCGGCGGCCCACGCAACGTCACGGCGTTCAATTACCGCATGCAAGATGGCTTGCAGGCCAATGTCTTTGTCGGCCTAACCACGCAGAAGGACGAGAGCCCCAAACTGGCCAAGCAATTCCGCAAAAATAACTTCGACGCGCTGGACTTAACGCACGACGAGTTAGCCAAAGATCATGTCAGACACATGGTGGGCGGGCCCAACGGCCAAGCGGGTGATGAGCGCTTGCTACGCTTCATCTTCCCAGAGCGCCCTGGCGCGCTGCTTAAGTTTTTGACGCTGATGCAACCCAACTGGAACATCAGCCTGTTTCATTACCGCAACCAAGGCGCGGACTACGGTCGTATTCTGGTGGGTATCCAAGTGCCTAAGGGAGACGCCAAAGCATTTAAGGCGTTTTTAAACGCATTGGATTACCCCTATATTGATGAGACCGAGAGCCCCGTATTCCGCATGTTCTTGAAACAGTCATGAGACCCGCTATGCGCGCCAACCTATGAACGTGAACGTCGCCCCATGAGCAGCACACTAGATGGCAAATTAGTCGTCGCGATTTCTTCGCGTGCNTTGTTCGACTTCGAAGAAGAAAACCAAGTTTTCGAGCANAGCGACGACCGTGCGTANATGCAGCACCAATTGGCACGACTGGACGAGCCGGCCAAGCCCGGTGTGGCGTTCTCACTNGTCAAGAAACTACTGGCCTTTAACAACGCNGAGNGACAACGGGTGGAGGTGGTGATTTTGTCGCGTAACGATCCGGTCAGCGGCATGCGGGTGTTTCGCTCGGCCAAGCACTACGGTCTNGCGATACANCGCGGCAGCTTCACGCGGGGACGCCCGCCGTGGCGCTACCTCAAGCCCTTGCACGCCAACCTGTTTTTATCCACCCATTTATCTGACGTGCGCGATGCGCTGGCCACTGGCGTCCCCGCCGCGCAGGTCTACCCGCACTCCGCACAGGCGTCTGAGGCCCACCCGCACGAATTACGTATCGCCTTTGACGGCGACGCCGTGCTGTTTAGCGACGAGGCGGAGCGCGTCTTCCAAGACCAAGGCTTGGACGCCTTTGTGCAACACGAGGCGCAACGCGCCACCGTGCCTTTGCCCGGCGGCCCATTCAAACCCTTGTTAGAGGCACTGCACACCATGCAGGCTCTCAGCAATGAGGAGAAGAACAGCCCCATTGCACTGCGCACCGCTTTGGTCACTGCCCGTAGCGCACCGGCACATGAGCGGGCGATACGCACGCTCATGGATTGGCGTATTGAAATTGATGANGCNATTTTCTTAGGNGGCCTAGCCAAGGGCGAATTTTTGCGTGANTTCGAACCCGACTTTTTCTTTGACGACCAAACAGGCCACGTCGAATCCGCTGCCTCGCATGTTCCGTCTGGCCATGTAGCCAGCGGCACGCGCAACAGCTAACCGTGTGCTGCCCCGCGTAATGAACATCACACCCCCTAGCCTGTAACGTATGACCTCACTCACACCAACGCGTTTACCTGCCGGTTTACACAACGCCTTGCAGTCCGCACGTCAAAAAGTGGCGGGCTTTACCACGTTCATGCGGCGCGCTTGGGCGCTGGCCGCACCCTACTTCATGTCCGAAAAGAAGTGGTACGCGCGCGGTATGTTGGCGGCCATCATCGTGCTCAATCTGGGTGCGGTGTATATGCTCGTTTTATTAAACGACTGGAACCGCCTGTTTTATGACGCCCTACAAAACCGAGACGCTGAGGTTTTTTGGTTCCAGTTGCAGCGCTTCATGGGTATCGCGTTTGTCTTTATCCTCATTGCGGTCTATCGCTTTTACCTCACCCAACTACTGGAGATGCGCTGGCGCGAGTGGATGACCACCAGCTACGCCAAGCGCTGGCTGAGCGACCACGCTTTTTACCGCCTAGAGTTGCTGCGCTTTACGGGCGACAACGGGGGGCCTGCGGGAGCACAGGCCACAGACAACCCCGACCAACGCATACACGAAGACCTAAACATGTTTACGAGCTACACGGTGAGCCTCACCATGGGCTTGCTGAACGCGGTGGTGACATTGGTGAGCTTTGTGGGCATTCTGTGGGGGCTGTCTGGTGGCTTCTCGTTTTATATGTTCGGCACAGCGATCACCATTCCGGGCTTTATGGTGTGGATGGCCATACTCTACTGCCTGATCGGCAGCGTCTTAACCCACTACATTGGCCGTAGGCTGATAGGCCTGAACTTCCGCCAGCAGCGTGTCGAAGCCGATTACCGTCACCAACTCGTTAGGCTGCGTGAATACAGCGAATCCGTTGCCATGGATCAAGGTGAGCCCGCTGAGCGTGGGCGTTTAGACCGTCGATTTGGCGCGGTGCTTAGCAATTACATTGCGCTGCTGTTAGCCAAAAAACGGCTCACTTGGTTTACCGTGGGCTTTGGTCAACTCGCCGTGGTGTTCCCGTTTGTGGTGGCCGCCCCGCGCTTCTTTAGTGGGGCCATTCAGCTGGGCCAACTCATGCAGATCTCCTCGGCGTTCGGGCGTGTGCAAGACTCCCTCAGCTGGTTTGTTGACAGCTATGATGCCCTCGCGAGCTGGCGCGCCACCACGGACCGCCTCACCCGTTTTGATGACGCAATGGCTGGCGTATCGAAAAAGAATGACGACCCCCTTCAAGTGCGCACAGCGGGCGCTGACGGTGCGCCGCTAGAAGCGACTGCCTTGCAACTGCAATTACCGTCTGGCGACCCCATAGGCGCGCCCATCAGCCTCTCCGTTCCCGCCGGTACATCGTGGTGCATCCAGGGACCCTCAGGCAGCGGCAAGTCGAGTTTATTGCGTGCTATTTCGGGTATTTGGCCCTGGTGGCAGGGGTCATTAACGCAGCCGCAAGGGTTCTCAGAGCAGGCGATGTTTTTGCCACAGCGCCCTTACTTTCCCAACGGCACACTGCGTGAAGCCGTCGCCTATCCGCAGTCAAGCGATCAGTTGGTGGATGCCGACTTGTCACAGGCCTTGATACGCGCCGGCCTCGCCCATCTCGCTGGCGACTTGTCTGCGGAGGCCAACTGGACGCAGAAATTGTCTGGGGGTGAGCAGCAACGCCTTGCCATCGCACGCGTCTTTCTGAAGCGCCCGCAGTGGCTGTTCTTAGACGAGGCCACCAGCGCACTCGACGAGGCGACTGAAGCCATCGTTTATCAGGCGTTGCTAGACGACATGCAGTCGCGTGGCGGCACCGTGATATCGGTGGCCCACCGCAGTTCCGTCGCTAATCTGCACAGCCACCCGTGGCAGATGCCATCCGTCTAATCGCTGGGGCCGGTGCTAGCCGTTCTCGCGCAAGCGGGCAATACGCTCCTCTATGGGCGGATGGGTTGCAAACAAGCTGCCCAAGCCACCCGCAATACCCAAGGCGGCCATGGTCTTGGGCAAGGCACCGGCATGCACACCACCCAGACGCTGCAAGGCATTGATCATGGGTTGCTTGCGCCCCATCAATTGCGCCGCACCGGCGTCGGCTCGGAATTCCCGCTGGCGGCTAAACCACGCGACCACTATCGCGGCGACAAACCCCAACAAAATGTCCATCACGATGGTGGTGATGAAGTAGCCGATACCTGGGCCACTGTTTGAGGTGTCATTGCGTCGCAAAAAGGCGTCGACAAAATACCCGACCACCCGGCTTATAAACACCACAAAGGTGTTCATGACACCTTGAATAAGTGTCATCGTCACCATGTCGCCGTTGGCAATATGCGCCACCTCGTGGCCCAACACGGCCTCGACCTCTTCACGCGTCATGCCGCGTAACAACCCAGTGGAAACCGCTACCAACGCGCTATTTTTAAACGCACCTGTGGCAAACGCATTCGGCTCGCCTTCGTAGATAGCGACCTCTGGTGGCGCGATCCCGGCGCGCTCCGCAAATTGGTGTACCGTTTGAACCAACCACGCCTCATCTGCATTACTGGGTTGTTTAATCACTTGGGCACCCGTGCTCCACTTGGCAATCGGCTTGCTCATCAGTAGCGAAATAAAGGCACCACCAAAGCCGATCAGCAGGGAGAAGCCCATCAACATGCCCAGGTCTAGCCCGTTGGCGGTAAGAAAACGATTCACACCGAGCACACTCGCGGTAATGCCCAGTACCACCATGATGGCGACGTTCGTCAAGACAAATAAGAGGATGCGTTTCATGTTGTTTTTTCTCCAGCCGGTTGCATGGGCGACCATCGCCATGCATTGATAAATCGGGCGCGATTCAGATGATATGGGGGTCGAAACAAAGCGTTCAAGATGCGGGTAGATCTCTCATACGACGTGGGGGCATTTGTCCCGCCCGCAAGGGTCTAAAAACAGCGGTATCGGCATAGTAAGCCGCGTCCGCGTTGTCAGCGACCCAACCCGGTGTGCCCATCACGGGCAAGGGGGTGAATGGCTTGTGCGCGAGCGCCCCATCGGATGCCAAAGCCTGCGCCCAAGCCGCATCAAGCGCCGTGCGCATGCCCGCCGTATGCGGGATGGCGCTCACCGTGTCCTGAAACGCAGGGGTAGGTAACCACAAGTGGGCGGTCAGGCTCTTGCGGGGGAACAATAAGAGCTGCTCCAGCAACGCATGGCCCACGATGTAGAGCCGGGCAGACGCCCATAGAGAACGGTGTGTGTGTAGGGCCGTGACCCAGTCCCGCGTAACCAAGGCGTCCCAAATGGCTTGGGGGGCGATCAGCAAGGCGCCGTTTTCATCCAACAAGGTCAGTGCATCCCTCAGCGGGCCGCGCGTCTTTTGCACGCCGTCTTTCTCAATCTGAGCCCATTGCAGCGCGTTCAAAACACGTTTAGTCTGCGGCCAATGCTGCCAGATCAGTCCATTAAAGAAATCATGTGCGCCGCAACGTGTGGGCACGCGGTGGGTCTGAAAGATATGGGCCTCGTAGGCCTGCTCGGGTGGCAGGTCGGCTTGCGGCACGAAGCTCACCGACCAGTCCGCGTGTGCCGTTTGCGCCGTTCGTTCCGTTCGTTCCATTTGCGCAGGGTGCGCATTCAGAGCCTGCCAAACCGCCTCACCGCTCAGGATGCGCCGCGCTATGGGTTGGCCCAATGCCCGGTAGTCTTGCCACCACGGTTGGGCCCAGTCCATGGGCGCCAACGGCGCGGGCCAAAGGGATGTCGCCAACTGCGAGATACGCCGCGGCTAAACCGCCGTGACACCCTGACATTGCCAGTGCAAAGGCTCACCGCCTGCCAGGGGCTTGATTGTCGCCTCACCAAAAGGCAGCTCTGCGGGCGGCGTCCATGTCTTTTTGATCAAGGTGATTTTGGTTTGGTTGCGTGGCAAGTCGTAAAAGTCAGCGCCGAAGAAACTGGCAAAACCTTCTAACTTATCCAGCGCCCCAACCGCCTCAAAAGCTTGGGCGTAGAGCTCCATCGCACCATGTGCCGTATAACAACCAGCGCAACCCGTCGCGTGCTCTTTGAGGTGCGCAGGGTGCGGTGCGCTGTCGGTACCCAAGAAAAATTTAGGTGACCCACTGGTCGCCGCCGCCACCAAAGCCTGACGGTGTTGCTCCCGCTTGAGAACAGGCAGGCAGTAGTAGTGCGGACGAATCCCACCGGTAAAAATAGCATTGCGGTTATAGAGTAAGTGATGGGCGGTAATGGTCGCCGCCGTCTCAGCGCCCGCCTGCGCAACATACTGCACGGCCTCCTGCGTGGTGATGTGTTCAAACACAATCTTCAGCGCGGGAAAGTCACGACGCAACGGAGCCAACTGGCGATCAATAAACACGGCCTCCCGGTCAAACAGGTCAATGTCACTGTCGGTGACCTCGCCATGCACCAGCAGTAGCATGCCGCAACGCTGCATGGCCTCCAGCGCTGGGTAGATATTTTTGAGGTTGGTCACGCCCATGTCGCTATTGGTCGTCGCACCCGCCGGGTAGAGCTTGGCGGCCACCACGCCACCCGCCTTCGCGGACGTGATGGTCTCAGGCGTCATCTTGTCGGTGAGGTAGAGCGTCATCAACGGTTCGAACGCGACGCCCTGTGGTACCGCCGCCGCAATGCGCTCACGGTAGGCCATGGCAGCGGCCAAATCTGTGACGGGTGGCTTCAGGTTGGGCATGATGATCGCCCGTGCAAACTGCGCCGCTGTGTGCGGCACCACATCGTTTAAGACAGCGCCATCACGGACGTGCAAGTGCCAGTCGTCGGGCTGGGTAATGAGTAGGGTCGAGGCTTCGGACATAACAATGGGGGCTTGGTAAAAAGAAGGGCAACAGCTACCGAGATCTTAGCCTGAGTCGGCCACCACGGCTTGGCTAGGTTGGGGCGCTTTGTCCGACATGCTCTGGGTGCTCGTCGTGCTTTTCCTGCTGCAAGGCCCACATGCGCGCGTAAGGGCCGTTGGCCAACAGCAAGTCGGCGTGCCGTCCACGCTCGACCACATGGCCCGCCTCCAGCACGATGATTTCGTGGGCATGCACGACAGTAGACAAACGGTGGGCAATAACCAGCGATGTCTTATGACGCGCGGCCAAGCGTATCTCCGCTTGGATGGCGCGCTCATTACTCGAATCTAGCGCGGACGTCGCCTCGTCGAAAATCAGAATAGAGGGATTTTTTAGCAGTGTTCTCGCAATGGCAACGCGCTGCTTTTCACCTCCGGACAGCTTGAGACCACGCTCACCGACTGGGGTGTCATAGCCTTGCGGCAAGGCCTCAATAAACTGGTGAATACGCGCCGCTTTGGCCGCGGTCACGACGTCCTCCATACTGGCATCAACGCGCCCGTAGCGAATGTTGTAGGCAATGCTGTCGTTGAACAAAACAGTGTCTTGCGGCACGATACCCACGTGTCGACGCAAACTGTCTTGCGTGAGATCACGTACATCAATGCCGTCAATTTTTAGCGCACCGCCCTGCACATCGTAAAAACGATAAAGCAAGCGCGCCAGCGTCGATTTGCCGGAACCCGATGACCCCACCACAGCCACCGTTTTGCCCGCTGGAATGTCCAAGTCGACACCATGCAGAATCTGACGATTGGGCTCATAAGAAAAATCCACTTGCTGAAAGCGCACACTAGGCGGCGCGGATAACTGCAGCGCGGTGGCACCGGGGCGATCTTCAATTTCTCGCTCGCGCTCCATGAGCACAAACATCTTGTCCAAGTCGGTCAGACTTTGCTTGATCTCACGGTACAACACCCCAAGAAAACCCAACGGAATATAAAGCTGGATCATGAACGCGTTGATCATGACCAAGTCACCCAAGGTCAGCGTGCCGGCCACCACACCTGCGGTTGCTCGCCATAGCATCAAGACCAATGCCGTCGCAATAATGAGCTGTTGCCCCGCATTCAGAAAACTCAACGTGGTCTGATTTTTAATGCGTATTTGGCGCAGGCTCTCCAAGTTTTCGTTGTAGCGGTGCGCCTCGAAGGACTCGTTGTTGAAATACTTCACCGTCTCGTAGTTCAACAACGAATCAATGGCTCGAGAGTGGGCGCTGGAATCAGCGGCGTTCATGGCACGGCGAAACTTGGTTCGCCACTCAGTGACCACGACGGTGAACGCGATGTACAACACGAGTGCAGTCAGCGTAATGAGCACGTAGCTGGCGTCGAAGGTGGTGCCCAAAATCACGAGCACAAACGTCACCTCTATGAAGGTGGGGATGATGCTGTAAAGCGAGTAAGAAATGAGCGACTGCACGCTGCGCGTACCCCGCTCAATGTCGCGCGTCATGCCACCCGTTTGTCTCGCCAAGTGAAAACGCAGGCTCAAGCGGTGCAGGTGTTCGAAAACCTGCAAGGTGATATGGCGTGTCGCCCCTTCCGTTGCCTTGGCAAACACCAGTTCGCGGGCTTCGGTAAACAAGGTGGTTGAGAGCCGTAACAGCCCGTAGGCGACCAACAAACCCAGTGGCACCACCAACATGGACAGCACCGAGCCTGGTGCCAACGTCAAACTGTCAATTAAGCGTTTAAGCAGCAGCGGTACGCTGACGTTGGCCATTTTCGCGCCAATCATAAAAGTCAGCGCAAAGCCTACACGCCACTTGTACATCCAAAGATAAGGCAGCAAGCGCGCCAAGGTTTGCCAGTCTGAACGCTGGTGTTCCGGGGCAGCGGTTTCATCGGTAACGGCGGGGAGGCTGGCAGATTGGTGACGCATGCCGCTATTGTCGCGGCTTTTGTCGCCGCGTTTTTCGTGGCGGTTAGTCCACCCATATACTTTGGGTGTACCCCCTTAAGTGACTGTCACGTCCCAATACCGAACCCACCTAGCCCACTG
>JGI20154J14316_10004666_pt1 | contig 10428 bp, 7 predicted proteins | sample COG_04_FD_14316 | JGI IMG/M metagenome (IMG submission 14316) | reverse complement strand
CGCGCTGCTTCACCTTCGCAAGCCAGTCGGCTGGAGGTTGGATCGGAGTGTGCGGCGCGTTATAGGCGAGGAAGAGAAAGAAGGGGGAGTCCTTCTCCGCCTGTGACCGGAGGTAGTCGATGGTCCACTCAGTGAAGATATCGGTGGCATGTCCTTCCGGATAAATCGGCTCCTCGTTACGACGCATGTAGTGCTTTTCATGGCGAAGATGGTCGTAATAGTCGTCCATCATGTCGCCGAGAAAGCCGTTAAAGAAGTCGAAGCCCACATCGGTGGGGCGGTCGGGGGCCTCCAGGCCGAGGTGCCATTTCCCGATCAGGGCCGTGTCATAGCCCGCTTCCCCGAGTACGACCGGGAGCGTGGGGATGTCGTTTCGCAGGTTTCCCCAGCTTGTCGACTGATTGGGAAGGGGCGTCCGGATCACGCCGGGAACCCCGGCGCGGTCGGGATACATACCGGTCAGGAAAGAAGCGCGGGTCGGCGAGCAGACGGGGCAGTTCGCGTAGAAGGCATCGAAGCGCGTTCCAGCATTCATCAGCGCGTCGATGTGGGGAGTCTTCAGGTCTGGTGCGCCGTAGAGCGACAGATCCCCATAGCCGAGATCGTCGACCATGATAACGAGGAGATTCGGTTTCCCGGACTCAGCGCGGACTCCCCATGTCCCCAGGAACACGGCCCCCGCGAAAAGGGCTAGCCTGAAGGTGGTAAAAAATGATTTCATCTTACTGATAGGGACTTTTTTTGGCGGCGCTAGCCGCCGGGGTGTGAGGGTTGAATGGGGAGGGGAGTTTTGGAGCATGAATTATGTCCGATTCGAAAGCTTTATCTGAGAGATTCAGGAAAAGCTCTCCTTTCAGATTGAGCCAATGCAGGCTCAATCTGAATAAACCTAGAGGTTTTTGTCGGTGACTGCGCCCTCCGAGGCGGTCGCGACAAGCGCCGCATACTTGCCGAGCACGCCTCGGGTTTCGCCGGGGCCGCTGGGCTGGAAGGCGGCCATGCGAGCTTCGTATTCGGCATCGTCGATCACAAGTTCGATGGTGTTTTTGACGGCATCGATCTCAATAATATCGCCGCTCTTGACGATGCCGATGGGGCCACCTTTAGCGGCTTCGGGAGTGATGTGGCCGACGTCAAAACCATGACTGCCACCAGAGAAGCGGCCGTCTGTGATGAGGGCTACTTCTTTAATCAGGCCGCGGCCAGCAACCGCGCTGGTAGGTGAGAGCATCTCACGCATACCAGGGCCACCGACGGGACCTTCGTTGCGGATGACGACGACATCGCCCGAGACGACGTCGCCGCGCAGGATGCCGAGAAGGGCTGCTTCTTCGCCTTCGTAAACTTTAGCCGTACCTTTGAAGTATTCCCCTTCTTTGCCGGTGATCTTACCGACGGCGCCGCCAGGTGCGAGGTTGCCTCGCAGAATACGCAGGTGCGTGCTCTTTTTAATTGGCTGGTCCCAGGGATAGATAATGTCCTGCTCGTCGGGGAATGCACCGTAAGGCTTTACGTCCGCAAGTGACTCGGCGACGCTCTCTCCGGTCACGGTGAGGCAGTCTCCATGGAGAAGGCCGCGATCCAGGAGCATCTTCATCATCGGGCGGATGCCGCCGATGCGGATGAGGTGGTTCATGCTGTATTTGCCGAAAGGCTTGACGTCGGCGAGGAGCGGGATGCGCGCGCCGATTTCTTTAAAGTCGTCGATGCTGAGCTCTACATCTGCGGAGTGAGCGATGGCAAGTAGGTGGAGGATCAAATTGGTTGACCCCCCGAGCGCGAGGCATGTGGAGATTGCGTTTTCAAAGGCCTTGCGCGTCATGATGTCGCGGGGTTTGATATCTTTTTCCAAGAGGTTGAGGACAGCCGCGCCGGCCAATTCGCAATCCTTGCGCTTCGACTCGCTGACAGCTGCTTGCGCGCTACTCCCAGGGAGGCTCATACCGAGAGCCTCGATCGCACTGGCCATGGTGTTGGCCGTATACATGCCACCGCAAGAACCAGGGCCGGGGATTGCGTATTTTTCGACCTCCTTCAGCTCTTCATCGGTCAACTCACCTTTGGCATGTTTGCCAACGGCTTCAAAGACTGAGACGATGTCCATGGGGTGACACTGGTCTTTCTCGTCCTTCGGCTGAAAACCTGGTAGGATAGTACCGCCGTAGACGAAAACAGCCGGACGGTTCAGTCGTGCGATGGCGATCATGCAGCCAGGCATATTTTTATCGCAACCGCCGATGGTGACGAGTCCGTCAAAGCCCTCAGCCGCCACAGTCGTCTCGATCGAGTCGGCGATGACATCGCGGGAGACGAGGCTATAGCGCATACCCTTGGTGCCCATACTGATTCCATCGGAGACAGTGATGGTGCTGAAATTAATCGCTTTGCCGCCTGCGCTGTTAATACCGTTGGTCGCATGCGCGGCCAGATCGCCGAGGTGCATATTGCAGGGCGTTAAATCACTGGGTGACCCGGCTACGGCAATTTGTGGCTTTTTGAAATCTTCGTCGGTGAACCCGACCGCACGCAGCATTGAGCGCGCGGGTGCGCGGTCGTCGCCGTCGACGACGGTGGAGGAGTGGGGACGTTTATTTATGTCGGTCATGGTGATTTCGAATTAAATGAAGATGGATCGTGTTTCTCGTTGCAGAAAAGCGGAGAATTCAATGAATAGGGGCACGAACGACAATCCCCTTTTTGCTTTCACAGACGATATTATCCGATCTAGTTTTCTTACCTTATGGAATTTGACCTGAAAAAGACTCTCGAAGCCTTGCTGCTTTCGACGTCCGAGCCGATCACGCTCAAGGACGTAGTCAAGATTTTTGCCCGCTACCATCAGGAACTTTCTGAAGCGATGGAAGACACGAAAGAAGAGGGAGATGAAGAAACAAGTTCAGTGGATGTGCCGAGCCTAGTGACGCAAGCCCAGATTCACGATGCCCTCACGAGGTTGACCGACGAGGCCGAGGTGCAGGATAAAGCCTACCGTCTTATCGAGGGCCCAAATGGTTATCAGCTGGTTACTGCGCCGCAGTTTGCTGAGTTCGTCCGCCTATTGCGTGGTGAGCCTCGCCCCATGAAGTTGAGCCCTGCCGCGCTCGAAACCTTGTCGATCATCGCTTATCGCCAGCCGGTAACACGCGCCGAGATGGAAGCGATCCGAGGTGTCTCGGTGGATAGTGCCCTCAACAAGTTGATCGAGCTCGAGCTGGTGCACGTCACAGGACGCGCCGAACTTCCGGGGCGTCCGATCCAATACGGCACGACAGAGAAATTTCTCGAATTCACCGGGATTAAAGAGCTTGATGAGTTGCCAGCGTCCGATGTGCTGAGCAACCACCAGATTGATGACTGGATGCGCCGGAGCGAAGAGCCTGAAGAGGAGATTTCCGATGAGGATGTCGGGCTTTCCAAAGAACCGAAGCCAGACGAGTTACCGCTTGATGAGACATTCGTCGAAGTGGATTGGCAAAGAGAAAACGTCGAGAGTGACGCCGCTCCTGAGAGAACCGACGGCTAAGTGCAAAAGCGGATCCCTGATACCATGCAGACGCAACTACAACGCAACCGTGATGCGATTGACGCGATTGATAAGCAAGTCGTAGAGTTGCTCAATCAACGCGTGCTGCTGGATGGTGGTGCGAGTGAGGAAGAGGTTTTGGCTAAAATCGCTCGTTTCAACCCTGGTCCCTTGTCGGATACTACCTTACAGGCGATCTACCGTGCCCTGATGATCGCCGGACTCGATCCGTCCGCACAGGCCACAGATCCGGCGATTACTGACGAAATCGACCAAAATATTGTAAATTTGCTCAGCCGACGTGTGCAACATGCCGCGGAAATCGGTCAAATAAAACACGCCCACGGTGCCGACTATTACGATCCGACCCGAGAGGCTCAAGTCATGGCAAAAATCGCCTCGCTGAATCCGGGGCCGATTACGAATCGCACACTTCAGTCTGTTTACCGCGAGGTGATTTCAGGTTCCATTGCTTTAGAAAAGAATCTGGTGATCGCTTTTCTAGGGCCCGAAGCGACCTACACACATCAGGCAGCCATTCGGAATTTCGGCGTCAGTCTCGAATATCGGGCGATTAAGAGTATTCCTGATGTTTTTGCCGAGGTCGATGCGGGCAGAGCCGACTACGGCGTCATACCGATCGAAAACTCGACCGAAGGTGTCGTCTTTCACTCTATGGATATGCTGGTCGAGTCTGACTTGCACATTTGCTCCCAGGTCTATTTGTCGATTGAACATTGCCTTATCTCGCAATCGCCGCTCGGCGAGATCAAAGAGGTCCGCTCCAAAGATCAGGCACTCGGGCAATGCCGCGAGTGGCTTTACAAACATCTGCCCCATACCGACTTGATCGATGTCGTCAGCACGGCCGATGCAGTCCTCACGGCTAAAGAAAACCCCGAGATTGCTGCCGTTGCCAGCGAACTCTCGGCGCAGCACTACGGTGTGCCCGTGCAAGTGCGTGGCATCCAAGATCGCGACGACAATGTAACCCGCTTCCTCGTCATCGGCAAGACCCGCGCGAAGCCTCTCGGTGAGGGACGTGACAAGACCAGCCTCGTTATCTCGCTTCGGGACGAGCCGGGCGCTCTTGAGCAAACACTCCGACCCTTTGGTTCACGCGGGATTAATTTGAGTAAAATCGAGTCCCGTCCCAGCCGCAAGAAGGCCTGGGACTACCTGTTTTTTATCGACTTCATCGGCCACTATGAAGACGCGCCTGTGCAAGCCGCCTTAGCCGAACTAGAAGGCCATTGTTCCTTCGTTAAATGGCTCGGAAGCTACCCGAACCTGTCGCGCGATACCGACTGAGACCGGCTAGGAAGCGGGTTCGCGTATGCCCTAATGCCCCTAAGTGAATGAGCTTGAAGGAGTTTTGAGTTCATCTGGGGCAAAATGCTTAGTGGCTGCTTTCCGGCCTGAGCCTGCTGCAGTGCAGCTGCCCTATCACACACTGGAGGTGCTGCGACTTGATGGCGACTGAAGTCGCCACTACGGATCACCGCCTTAGCTTAGCGACATCCGTGCATGACTCGCATCCATTGTGCGACGCGGTCGCTGCCTGGCATGCTAGGGCGCGATCTAGCAAAATCGTCGACTGAGTGTGAGCTCTGTCGTTCGATGTTTGGGAGTATGTTTAGGCAAAAGATTCTTTACCTCGTTCAGCTGCCAAACGCAAAGTTTGAAATTGTCAAATGTCTGCCGGGTTGTAGCCTACGCAGACTTTTGACATCCTGAGCAATCGTTACACATTAAACTACCATGCAAGTCACGCTACTGAAGTCCAAGCTGCTCCGCGCAGAAGTCACTGATCGAGCCCTTCATTACGAAGGCAGCCTCGCCATCGACTCCGCGCTGATGGAGCAAGTCGGCTTGCTGCCCTACGAGAAGATCCTTGTGGCTAACATCGCCAATGGCGAACGCTTCGAAACCTACGCGATCGAGGCGCCCAAGGGCTCCCATACGATTTCCCTCAATGGGGCAGCCGCGCACAAGGGCGAACTCGGCGACCTCCTCGTCATTATGTCCTTCGCCCAGTTCGAAGAGGCCGAGGCCAAGAGCTGGAAGCCCAAAGTACTCGTCCTCGCCGACGGCAACCAACGGGTGGTGCGTGCGGATAACGTCCTCGTTTCGGAAGACGTGTTTGTTTAGAAGGCTTTTTGGGTTAGTTTGTCTAATCAGAAGAATTAGTTTTTGGCTTATTTGATTTCTGAGAACCTGTCTCACTAGCCAGCGGTTTTCAACAGATTGAACTTTAAAGAAGGGTTGAGCCCGCTGTGCGTACACTTAATTGCAAGGATCTCTTATTTGAGACTGATTCTCTAAAGTCAAAAGTGTTTGCGTGGTACACTCTAGCGTATTTTCAAGAGCGGCATGTTTATACGAGCTAAGAATAAATACATTACTTCAATATTCTCCCTGTCAGTTTTGGCTGGCGCTCTAGCTACGGCTACTACAATGGAGGAGGAGGCTGAGGTGACGACACCACAACTAGAAGCCACTGTCGTGACGGCGCCGCGTTTCGTGGACGTCGATATTGAAGTGCCGTCCCGTGTGAAGCTAATTGATCAGCTCGTTATCGAGCAATCTGGAGCGACTAATCTCGTCGATCTACTCAAGAACGAAGCCAATGTACACTTTCGTTCGACATCAGGGAATGCGGCGAGTTCGGAAATATCGATCGGTGGGTTTGGCGAAAACAGTGGGCAACGCGTATTGATCCTCCTCGACGGTCAGCGTCTGAACACGGCTGACCTTGGTCAAATCAATTGGCTCTCAATTCCTCTTGCCTTGGTCGAATCCGTGGAGGTGATCAAGGGCGGGCAAGCCTCACTTTACGGGAACAATGCCGTCGGCGGCGTCATTAAAATTACCACACGCCGTCCGAGCGAAGATTTCTATGGCAGTGCACAGACGAGTGCGGGGAGTTTTGATAGTTTCAACGCGCGTATAGGCATGTCCGGGCGCGAGGGCGGTCTTGGTTTTTCCGCGCATGTCGAGCACGACGAGACCGACGGCTACCGCGATAATAGCCAATACCAGGCCGACGGTGCCGGACTGAAACTCGACTGGATTGGGGTGGAGTGGTTGAGCGCTTATGGTTCCTTCAGTGGCGTCAGTAGCGAGTATGGCCTGCCCGCCTCGCTTGCCATGGCGCAGTTGCAAGCAGATCGTAAGCAATCCTCCAGTCCGAATGACACTGGCGAGGAAGACGCTTACTTTATCCGCGGCGGGATCGCTCTTTGCACGGAGAATGACGTCTCATTCGCTCTGGATTCCGGCTATACGGACAAAGAAATATTTTCCGATTACCTCTCCTTCGGTGCCACTTCGAAGCAAGAATACGAGATTTTCTCGATAACACCAAAGCTCATTTATGCCACAGGCAGGTTCACAGGAGTGCTAGGTGTCGATTATTACGACGACCAAGTGGATGGTTTGTCTGAGGGATTTGGCACGACGCGCTATGCCTTCCACCGTGAGACCTACGCCGGCTTCGGATCCTTTAAACTGGATTTAGGCACAGAGTGGATTTTGTCTGGATCGTTACGTGTCGAAAGTGCGCAGACCTATGGCAGTACACAAGGCGTAAAGAGTAAGGATATTAACGACGACGAATATGCATGGTCGCTCGGACTGATTCGTTTGTTTGAGGGTAATCACAGGGTGTATGCCAGCGTGCGGCGCTTCTATCGCTATCCGGCCACGGACGAAATCATTACCGTGTTCTTCACTCCCGTCCCAGTCATTAACTTTAATCTGGAACCCGAATGGGGGCACGAGGTTGAACTCGGAGCAGATTGGTTGTTAGGGGATCTGACAATTGGAGGCCGCATCTATCATCAGTGGATGCGTGACGAGGTCTTTTTGGATTATGGGAGCTTTCAGAGTTTCAACTTCAGCCGGACGAGCCGAACCGGGATTGATCTGGATATGTCATACAAATTCAGTGATTCGTTTAATGCGTCACTCAATTACAATTGGGTGAATGCTGAATTGGATAGCGGTGCCTTTGACGGTTCTGAAGTTCCATTGGTGCCGGAGCACAAAGCGCGTGTTGCGCTGAACTATCAACCTCGCTCGCAACTGACTACATCGATCGGCGCGACTTATACAAATAGAGTTTTTATCGGTGGCGATTATGACAATACGAAGAGCGCTTTAGACAGCTATGTTCTGATGGATCTCAATCTGCGGTATGTGCTGAATTCTAATGTCGAATTGTTTGCTACGGTCGATAATCTCCTGGATAAAGAATATACCTCTTTTGGTTTTTCTGGTTTCTTCAACGATGGGTTTTATCCCGGAGTGGGGCGTAGTGCCAAAATCGGGGTGACCGTTCGTTTCTAATTTTCAAACATGATTCAAACCCGCCAACGTGAAGTCATTTTGGACGTCCTGCGAGAAGCAGGGCGTCCTTTGTCGCGTGAAGAGATCCTCCGCCTTGGGCGCGAACGGATTGAGCGCCTCGGCTCCGCCACCGTCGATCGCGCCATCCGCGAGATGACGGCTGAGTTGTATATCATCGGCGTCGAGTTTCCGGGGCAGCCCAAGCGCTATGAGTTGCCCGCCGAGTCAGAGCACCCTCATTTCATCTGCCGTGTCTGCGATCGTGTCTATGACCTGCCCATCGCGATGAAACTACCGAAGATTTCACCGCCTAAAGGCTTCGAAATTACGGGCGGGGAAGTTATCTATTCCGGTATCTGCCCAGATTGCCGGTAAGGGCGTCATCGGAAAAGTTGTCACTGCACTTTTGTAGCGAACTCGCGCCAGCGAGGTCGACGTGCTCGTGCCTGAGCCATCTCTACGTGTTGGCTGTATCCCCGCTCCTTCAGGTGCGGGGCTGGTCGGGTTGCTTGCGCGCGGCTACCTGAAGGAAGCCGCATACGTGGGTTGCCCGGGGGGATTACGGCTGATTGATCCGCCAGTCCTCCAGACGAATCCAATCGATAAAGTTATCAATAGTCTGGAACTCCAGCGGTTTGCCAGACCGCTGCACCCGCCATGTGCTATCTTCGATCTGAATCGAGAAGGCTGCTGCTGTATCGGCTTCAGTAATACCGAAACCTAGTCGCTCCAACGCACGCTGTGTCCAGATGTATTCTAAGCCACCGCCTTCGATCCGCACATTCAGGCAGGCCACGGGATGTGTGCGGAAGCTGCCCGAAGTGGCATCCCAGTCCAGCTTTTCACTGGCGAAAACTTCCGCGAATTGACCATTCATTGCCAGCGCTTCGGGTGCTCCTTGGATTAAAGTGCCCTCGGACGTCATCAACCAAAGACGATCCGCAAAACGAAGCGCGAGATCTAAGTCGTGAGTCGAAAGCAGCAGGGCTAAATTTTCACGGTGCGCGAGGTTGCGGAGGATCGACATCAACTCCACTCGGCGCGGTAAATCGAGGAAGGCGGTCGGCTCGTCCAGGAGCATGAGCTTGGCTTCTTGAGCCAGTGCACGGGCGATGGATACTTTTTGGCGTTCACCGTCACTGAGTTCGGCTACTTGGCGGCTGGCCAAGGAGCTTGCGCCGACGGCGCTGAGCGCCCAATCGATGCGCTCCTTATCGTGACGACTCAGTCCGCCAAACCAGCCAGAGTAGGGGTGCCGGCCTATCGAGACCAGCGAGTAGGCGTCCATCATTCCTGGGGGCACCGTTTCCGTGAGCACCACGCTGACCGCCCGCGCCCGCTCGCGCGGGGCGATGGCGGATAGAGGGCGACCGGAGAGCTGGATTTGCCCGGAGAGTGGCGCCTGCATGCCGGCCAAGCTACGGATCAGCGTGGATTTGCCCGCACCATTCGGTCCCAGCAGGCAAACGAATTCCCCCTTTTGCAAGCTGCAGTTAAGTGCCTGCGCGACACTGGTCGCCTCGGCTCCATGTCGGTAGCCGATCTCCAAATCGAAGGCGCTTAATTGTGGCGTTTTGGACATGCTAGTTCGTGACTCTATGAGATGTTTTGTCTTTGTAGCGATGCGACGCCAGTCGCGTCGACGTTGATACAGTCAAGCTCTTTGCCAGTCGACCTTGCTGGTGCAAGTTCGCAACATCGGCGAAACAATGTAAATATGGTGTCATCAAAAAAGGCGTTTCAGCCTACGTTGTTTAACCAGAGCTGCGATGATGACCGGAGCACCGACGAGCGCGGTGATCGCATTGAGCGGCAGCACCACATCGAGCCCGGGGCCGCGCGCCACGAAATCAGAACTCAGTGAAAGTAGGGCTCCGACTAGGATCGAGGCCGGAATCAGCACGCGGTGGTGACTCGTCTGAAAGAGGTAGCGGCTCAAGTGCGGCGCGGCGATGCCGAGGAAGCCGATCGGTCCGCAGAATCCAGTCACCGTGCCAGCGAGTAGCGAAGCGCCGAGCAGCACAAAGAAGCGGACGCGTTTGGCCTGTGTGCCGACGCTCTCCGCATAGCGCTCGCCGAGCAGCAGGGCGTCAAGTGGCTTGACGAAGAGACTGCTCAACACAATGCCACCCAGTATGGCCGGGGCGAAAAAACGCATCTGGGCCCAGCTCACATTCCCGTAGTCGCCGAACGACCAATTGATAAAAGACTGCAGCCGCTCCGCCATGCTGAAGAACATCAATATGCTGACCAGCGCCCCGATCGTGTAGCTGATCATGAGGCCGATGATGAGCACCGACATGATGTCCACCCTCCGTGAAAGCAAGAGCACCACGAAGAGGGTGGCCGCTGCACCGCCGCTGGAGGCGAAGATGAGCAGCATCTGTCCTGATCCGGCCAAGCCGTCGGTCAGAGTGATGCCGACCGGTCCTAAGGCCAGAAGCACGAGAGCCACGCCGAGGCTCGCGCCCGAGTTGACCCCGAGCACGAAGGGATCCGCCAGCGGATTACGGAAAACTGTCTGCATGAGCAAGCCAGCCAAACCGAGGGCTGCG
>JGI20154J14316_10004665_pt1 | contig 10430 bp, 10 predicted proteins | sample COG_04_FD_14316 | JGI IMG/M metagenome (IMG submission 14316) | reverse complement strand
CCCCAACCCTTGGGCTGGACCATCGACACCTGGGAGTACAACTCCACCGGGCGGTTCGCGGCGGGGGTACCCGACAGAAGAAACGCGTGCGGCGTTCGCAACACCAAGGGCTTGATTTTCTTCGTACGCTTCGTCTTGTGACTTTTCAAGTAGTGACTCTCATCCAACACCACCACACGGAAAGAACCCAACTCGGACACCCTCTTGGCGGCTAAATCGTACGATATCACCACGTTGCCAGCGGGGATCGGAACCTTGCCACTCTTCACCCTCGTCAGACACACACCCCAAGCCTCACCCTCCCGCACCCAGTTCAAGGTCAGGTACGAAGGACAAATCACCAAACACCTGCCCTTGTAGTGCCGCAACAACATCAGAGCCTGCACGGTCTTGCCAAGACCCATCTCGTCAAACAGACAAGCACGACCCCAACGAATCGCACGAAGAACACCCTCGCGCTGAAAAGGATACAACCCAACCAAATCAGGGGCGGGCTCGGGGGCTTCGGAAGGAACCACACGCACGTACGAGGGGATCTCCTCGACCTCGATACCGAGATCCAGGGCACGATCGACAACACTAGTATCAGAAATAGGAAACACATACACGTTCTTACGCACCGGGGTACCCAGGACCTCCTTAGAACGCTTCAACTTGGCTTCCATGCGCGTGCAATCCAGAAGCTGCAACTCTAAAAAAGGACCCTTTTTACGTCTTTTAAACATTTTCTACACACTCTTTACACTCTCAGACTCGCCATAAACCTACTCTCCGTAGGTCACCAGATACTCGTTCAGTTGCATCGACTCAAGGCGAAAGGATACAGGACTAGCATGAGCTGTGTTGACAGTCAGTGCAATGGCTTGGACCCGTGCAGACGTATCTGTAATGGCTGTGACGACACTCATGGTGTTGGGATGATTGGAGCCGGACACAGGTACGGACACAGGTACCACCATATCAAGACATTCATCCCCCAATTTATCTAGCCCGCTTGCCACAAAGTCTGCCCTTTCAACATACCATTCGGGGTCGGCACCTTCAAATCCGGGGGCACCCGTTATGTACGCCAATCTCTCGACATACCAAGCTTGGTCAGCCCCCGCAGTGTAAATATTCACAATAAGGTCACTGGGGATACCCACTACGTCACATATGCGAAACCTCAAGGTTTGAAGGTCGGAGTACGCCAAAGTTAAAGCGTATGGTTGCCCGCCAATGTACGTATCTGTTGGTAGTGCAGGGGCTGTGACACTCGCCATCCATACAGGGTGGTACACCATTAGGTACTCGTGGACAATTTTGGTTGGATCAAGAATGCCGTTTGTACCAGTATCAAACTCCCAACCAGTGTCGTCAAAATCTGCGATGGTTACAGCTCCTGCTGCTTTGTATGCAGCCAAAGACTGTATTACAGGTTCAACAGCGACTGTACCACACACGGCATTGACCATCTTTTCCCCGTCCGTATCCGCAACTTTCAGGACTTGGTTCAAAGAAGAACAGTCGCTGCCGCAACACTGCCTATTGATGTATGTCGTGCTCATGCCAGTACACTCTGCATTGCTTTCTATCCAAGCAGGCATCTCGACGTGCCCGTCACACGTTACAGCAAGATCAGAACAACCGTGTTCTGCCAGTTCTTTTTCACAAGGATCGAGGTTGTCGACCGCTTGCGCTCCAATTAAAAGTCCAAGTGCCACAACTTTTTGGAACATATTATAACACAAAAATACCCCCTTATATACCTCCATATTTCTCAAATCAAACGGTCAAACTCCTTCGAAAACACCTTTGCCAGACGACGGTCCCGAAACACCAACATGTTCTCCAAATTAGTCACGGCAGACTTGGTCACGTTAAACGAACCCAGAGACACCCACGCGGGACCGGCAGAATCAAAACCCACCAAAAATTTGTGGTGCATCAACAAACGACCCTTGCCAATAAACTTCACCTTGATGCGACGCTTCCAACGGTTTGAACGGTGCTTCGTCATCACGATCGTACTGTCCACCCTCTCCAGGGCACTCAACACCTCGGGGTGCGTCAACCACGCCACACAACCCACCACCTTCTCGCTCTCGGAAACCAGCTTGCACAGCGTCGCCACCATCTGCATCGGGTCGAAAAACACACTCACGTCCACACCACTCAATTTACTCGTAGGACGACGAAGACCCGTGTTCAGATTGCGTTTGCGCTTCTTAGGAACCTTAGGCATTTTGTTAACCAGGACAACACTAAGTAGGTGCGTATGGGGTGTGTATTATCCAACATGAACGCGTGCATCACCACAGCAAAGAATTGCACGTGAACGAAGAAAATTTCAAAGTCCGCGGATAGGCTGTACAGTTGAATCAAACACATAAGCGTAATTTAATATTCCAACCGGGTTTCCCACCGGATTCTGTGCGCCTTTTTTTTGTTGGCGGTTCATTGTCTCTTTCTCCACCGGCGCTGCCGCTATCTTCAACATATAATATTAACCTATTAAACACGGTTTCTTCATCAAAAATTATATTTTTTTCTTTCAAATAAATGAATGAACGAAAAACTAAAAATTTAAAGTTCTCCACGGGATTATTACTGAAACTACTTAATGTATGTAATTTCGTTAATAATGTATGTAATGCCAAGAATACGTGTTCATTTTTCCAGGTGTTGCCACCATTAATATCTGTTTTTATTTTTCCAGATGTTGCCACCATACTTGTGACATCACTTACTAAATCATCTAGTTCATCTACCATGCAACGGTTTATATATCTCCTTTGTGTTTCATTTATGTCTCTAGACGAGAACTTGAAGGTCTGTATTAATCTGCGCTGGTGTTTATGCATTGTCTCATTTTCTTCTAAAATTGGTGGATCCAAAAGATTAATAGCTGTAACAGTATAATCAAGCATACGGTATACATCACATAATAGTGTAATTTCAATACCTTTGAGTGATTGTGGATATACACAAATTAATATTGCTTGAACAAACCATTGGTTGATTGTAAATGTACCATCTTCCTCTAACTCTAATAGTTCAACATTTGCGTAATAATGGACATCAACGTTGCGTAATAGTTCAACATTTTTAATCATTTCTTCTATAGAATCGTCTGCTGTAATAGGGATGTTGGGTAAACCGTTCGATCCCCATAATCTTTTTGTACCGTCAGATGTTCGATCCCCAGGTAGTCTATACCAATGACCATGTATATCTAGATCGGTGAAAATAAGATCATCCATATGTTCTAAAGGTGCATTTACTCCGCGAGATCTTGTTTCAAAAAATCCATACTTATGACCTGCATCGTAATTTCGGTCTCTTATCAAATTAGCAATTCTTCTATAAACATCGCTTTTGTTGTAGCAATATTGGTGTATCATCATAGCATCTTGAAACAACATTGCAAACTTTGTACTGTTCGATGGTGTATAGCTCATATGTTATTCACATAACTTACTATATAAATACTTTTTTTTTTCAAACTCCTTTTTTAGCAAAACAATGCTTCAGTGCTTTCCATATTTATGTAGGCTTTTTTGTGGGATCTTTTCACCATGTCTGGAATCCTGCGTTTACTCTTTTTTCCATGTTGCTTGGCGTACATTTTGTATCGGTTCTTTGTTACTTTTTGTTGATTAGTGAGTTGCTTGCCTGAAAAAGTCAACAGGTTTTTCATTTCTTGTTTCCAATCGTACTTGTCCTTCCAAATGGCTTCCTGATCAAATCGAATCACATTCATTCCACATTCTCGAGCCCAAAATTCCTTCCACTTGTCCAAAATCATGCGGTGGAAGAGTGTCCCTCCAAAATGCATGACTTGCGTGTTGTGCTGTGCACCGTCGAGCTCCCAAAGAATGTTAAACCGTGGTAGATAATAATCCATCTTACCAATTTTGCCGTAGTTTTGTTTCATTTTTTTCCCACCAGGAATGTACTGAGTGTCAACTTCAATCTTCATTTCCTGCAAGTAATTCAAAACCATGAGCTCGGTTTTATTCCTGCATTTGCCGCACCAGTGACCATTGGTGGTAACACTATTCAAACTTGTTGAAAATACATGCAAACAGACATCGCAGTTGAATTCAACCGTTTTGGTAGTGCCCAGTGGTAAACGAAGATCCGCTCGATTAACAATGCAATCGACCTTCTTTTTGTTGTTTAAAGTTACACCTTTGTAAGATGCAAAGGAACGGTCGAAACAGAAGGTGCAGGTGTCACCGCAATGCTTCCACCGACAGGAGCACATGGAGCACCATTTACCCCTGGTAACATCGTTCAACCTTGTTGAAAACACATGCAAACAGACATCGCATTTGAATTCAACCATTTGGGGTCTGCCGAGTGGTAAACGAAGATCCGCTCGATTAACAATGCAATCGACCTTCTTTTTGTTGTTTAAAGTTACACCTTTGTAAGATGCAAAGGAACGGTCGAAACAGAAGGTGCAGGTATCAACACCGCAATGCTTCCACTTACAGGAGCACATGGAGCACCATTGACCTTTGTTAACATTGTTCAACAATGGTGAAAATACATGCAAACAGACATCGCATTTGAATTCAACCGTTTTACCACTGCAGGGTGGTAAACAAAGATCCGCTCGATTAACAATGCAATCGACCTTCTTTTTGTTGTTTAAAGTTACACCTTTGCAAGATGCAAAGGAACGGTCGAAACAGAAGGTGCAGGTATCAACACCGCAATGTTTCCACTGACGGGAGCACATGGAGCACCATTTACCATTGTTAACACTGTTCAACATTGTTGAAAACACATGCAAACAGACATCGCATTTGAATTCAACCTTTTCGTGACTGCCACAACTCAATTGGGCATCCTCGGCATTGACCAAGCACCCGACTTTCGAATTTCCAGTGGGTGTATTGTGGATGCACAATCCTTGAATACAATTGTCTTTATCCAATCTGCATGTGTAATTTATAAACTTGGTTCCTCTTGGTCTTTTTTGTTTTTTTGCCTTTCTAGAGGGTGGCTCCGTTCTTCGCTTCACCATCTTTACAACACCACACACAATCACGATCGCCATATTCATTTTTAAATGCACGGGTATAAAATGAGCAAAGGATATACAAAAAATGGAGTGCACCTTTTGCGAACAAACTTTTCAAGACTCCTACCAACTCTTTCAACACATCAACACACACACCGTCACCTGGTCCATGATGCAGGAAAAAAGACAGGAAAGGTTCAAAATCGTAGACTGCATCCCAGATCTCAGGCACGAAAGGTTTGAACAAAAAATCCAACCCATAAATACAACAACACAAACACTTAAATGTGGATAATCAGGACACACCAGGTCAAAACACCCGTCAGGCAAAACACCGTCCGAATCAGAAGAAGGTACAACAACTGCATCAAACAAGGGACCGTCCCCACGCAACACTGCATCGACTCCTGGAACATCGTCGGCGACACCGGCACCCACAGAACCTTCGAATTTGACGTGTCGGAACAACTTGCCAACCGAGCAGCGGAAGCGGACTCGCTAGACCACCACAGAGGACTTGTGCGAAACAACGACGCACTGCGAGTGCAAGGGGAACCCACGGCGGCGGGGACCTGCGTCATCTGCAGAGAAAACAGAGGCAACAAAATACGCCTGGAATGCACGCACACCTTTCACAACACATGCATACAAGAGTGGATACAGTACAAAAACGAATGCCCGGTGTGCCAAACTACAGTAGCAAACTCAGTAACAATATAATTTTTTTTATGGCATGTACTAGTTCCACAGGCTGTACCGTCAGACTCATCATTGATTGAGTCACTGCCGTGCAGGCGTTAGCTAACAGTTTGCACCGTCGTTCAATCTACGCCTGTAGTCCCCAGGCTCTAAAACAGAAAGATCTCGACACGATGTTGATCCTGCAAGACTGTATTCACCAACAGAACAATCTTTGCACTCAGAGTTATCGGAGTTGGAGTGCTTGCCGGCGGGGCACTCCTCATCACACACTCTGTTAGAATGGACGATGCCAGCTGGACACGAGTCAACACATGCTGAGTCGTGGATGTATCCATCACAACAGACTTCATCAAAACAATAATATGTCTTGGCTGGTATTATGGTGTCAACCACCAACATCTGTACATTAGATGCCAATACCTTGTAACTGCACTCATCAATGTAACTGCCTCCAGTCCACCCAAGCGTAACAACTTCAGCACTGTTAACACATAGATATTCAGTACCAAATCTGCCATTTTCAAGTGTGAGCGTACTTATTACCATTCCATTTTGAATAACAGTGAGCAAACCCCCCTCCCACCCGTCGCCAAAACTGTCACTCAATTCAAAAGTAAGTTCAACTTGAACGCCTCCATCAGTGACAGGGCAGCTCGTTTCGCACCCGTCCGCAGCATTACTGTTGGTATCAAAATTGTTGACATCGCAGGTCACAGCAGTGCACGTGTCTTTGTTGGAGCACGCGTCGCACGTGCCACCCACAACCACAGGGCAGCCCGTTTTGCACCCGTCCGCAGGACCGTTGGTATCGAACTTGTTGGCGTCGCAGGTCACAGCAGTGCATGTTGTTGCGTCGGAGCACGCGTCGCACGTGCCACCCACAACCTCAGGGCAGCCCGTTTCGCACCCGTCCGCAGGACCGTTGGTATCAAAATTGTTGGCGTCGCAGGTCACAGCAGTGCACGTATCTTTGTTGGAGCAAGTGTAGCATGTGCCACCCACAACCACAGGGCAGCCCGTTTCGCACCCGTCCGCAGGACCGTTGGTATCAAACTTGTTGGCGTCGCAGGTCACAGCAGTGCACGTATCTTTGTTGGAGCAAGTGTCGCATGTGCCGCCCACAACCACAGGGCAGCCTGTTTCGCATCCGTCCTCAGCATTTTCATTGGTGTCAAACTTGTTGGCTTCACATTCGACATCGCACAAACACTTGCCACCACAGTCAGTAACAATGCTTGCTTCAGCCATTGGGTCAAACAGTTGTTCCCACAACGGAATAATTGTGGTACCAGAATCATCACCGCAAAATGGGTTTGGTAAGTTATCAGGATTGAAAAAATAATCACGAGAACCAAATTGACTTGAATCATAAACAAAAGATCTAATACAAGAAAGCAACTCAGTTTTTCTTGCCTCGGTTTGACTGTTATATTCGTCTTTTTCTTCCAAAATGCTAATTAATGTAGCATCATAAGAATCAGGCATTAAACATTTTAGGTAGTAAGTGTAAGTGAGGTCAACGTTGAATAATGTACCTGCTTTGACCTCTCCAGTGTAATATGTACGCATCCAACTTTTAAAATTTTTGGTAGCTGTAAGTGGGAAAGTGATGGAATTTGCACAATCCGCCTTAGTCGTATCATAAATGGAACTTCGCAGCGACAACGTCTTTGTCAATGGACCTTCGTAAAAAGAACAGGCACCATCATCTTTGACACAGCCTCGTGGCTTATTTTCAATGTCAGTGCCAGTACTGTATACACTGTACGAACTCGAATCGCATCTGGCAGCACATTCCGCCTGACTGATATCGGATATACCCACAACATTTTCAGATGGCGGAAGGAGACTGCATTTATAATTGCCCAAAACTTGGTGTACAAATATAAAAAGAAGAATCAACATATTGTTAAATTAATACATTGTATATATAGTATAAAATATTTTATAACCACTTGAAAGAAATCATAAATATCACACTTCACCATTATTGTTACGAACAATGACGAGCCAAGTACGCCTCCTTCACTATGTCGAGAGGGAGATCTGCTAACTCAATGCATGTGTTTGCTCCATCCTTACTGCCAATACATGAATCACAACTGGTCCCACTGGCATAGGTTCCAGCAGGACAAAAAGTTGCAGAATACGGACAACTTTCTGCACCGACAGTGCTGTAAGTACCATCATCACATGGTGTACAACTAGATTCGGAAGTTTGTCCTTGTTGATCGTTGTATTTCCCAATCATACATGATTCACAACTCGCTTGTCCTTGTTGACCATTGTATTTCCCAGTACCACATGATTCGCAACTCGATTCAGAAGTTTGTCCTTGTTGATCATTGTATTTCCCAGTACCACATGATTCGCAACTCGATTCAGAAGTTTGTCCTTGTTGATCATTGTATTTTCCAGTAACACATGATGTGCAACTTGATTGGTCGTTTTTGTCTTGGTATTGACCTGTAATGCAACTTAGGCACGCAGTTTTATCGGAGTTAATGTAGGAACCAGCATTGCAATCGTCTTTGCAACCAGATTGTCTTTGTTGACCATTGTATTTCCCAGTACCACATGATTTGCAACTCGATTGTCCTTGTTGATCATTGTATTTTCCAGTAATACATGATTCACACGATGCTGTACCACTGGCATAGGTTCCAGCAGGACAATTACCACCACAACTGGAGGCACCAACAGTGCTGTAAGTACCACTGGTACATGAATCACACGATGCTGTACCACTGGCATAGGTTCCAGCAGGACAAGTAGTTGCAGAATATGGACAACTTGATGCACCAACAGTGCTGTAACCACTGGCACATGTTTTGCAGGAACGAGGGTACTTACTTAGATCTTTGTATGTACCTGGTGGACAAGTCAGTGTGCAGAAACATTTGAAAGTGCTGCTGCAGTTCATGTTTGAGTTTGCAGAGTTTAAGTACAGTCTGTGATTATTATAATAACACCCGGGAGGATAACCTGACGAAGACACTAAATTAGGAGCTATATCTCCGAGCCCCATCATCCTGTTGGCACCTGCACACAAATGCCAGGTGCCAATTGGATTTGTTGTCTGATCGCCACACTGTCCACTCGTTCGTTCTGTGTACACATGTTCATATATGTCCCCCAACACACTTGCCAACATTGTCAATATCAAAAGTATTATCAACATTTTTAATAAAATTTCACTCTATATATACAACATATTATTACATAACTTTTTTTCTACACCCCTATCAAACACGACCGGTGCACCCGCATCTCGGTCTTGCCGTGCACGCACACACCACCTCTAAACTCCCACACCACGTCCACGCCCTGGATCAACACGGGACCGGGCGCAGGACTCTGCCAATACACACCGCGGTACTCCGTCCGACGGCGACGACGGTGCAACACCACGCAACGCGTCCCCACCGGCTTCACCAATGTCCAACGACCCGCACGCACCGGGTCCACCGCCTCGCAACCACGGGGACGAGGACCGTCGGGAGGCACCGTCCGCTCCGAACGCAACACCCACGACTTCACCGTCAAACTCAAACCCTTGTAGTTCACCAACACGTCGTTGCCCATCCGGGACATCAACACCACCGGAGAATCACAACCGAAAATCCACAACAACGACACCGGAGGAAGACTATCCACCACACGGATCACACGGTACTTCGCACCGGACGGTGAATTCCAACGGATCACCGCCGTCTCACTGTTCTCACCAAGCTTCTTGCTCGTCACGCGACCGGCACACTCGGGGACCAACGACCACTCGGTCTCCGACATCCCATTGAGACAGAGACCAAAAACAAAAAAACTCGCCATAATTACTCAGACGTTTTCACACGAGGTTCACACGCAGCCACATTTGCGTAAACCTCCAAACCCAAAAATTCATTTATAATAACATATGTTGAAAAAATAGGCTATATAATAGTACCTTCTTAAACTCAAATGCAACCCGCTCAATCAACTCGAGAAAAATCTCAAAATTATCGAGACAAACTAAAAAATAGACTTGAATATATAAAACAAGTTTTAAATCAACATCATGCACAATATGCGGAACGATTTGATCAAATGTTCAACAAGTGGTTGATGCAATCCGTACAACACAAACGAAGACAAAAATTGCAAAAGCATCAACGAAAAGAAAGCAATAAATTGCACGCTGAAATATCCCGCATCAAAAAACAAATGGAACATAAATACTACGAAGACATGCTAAAAACCTTTCAATGTGCCTCGGAAGTCTCGGAATCCTCCAAAGGTATCTCGTTCGATGATACGTACGTCAATGATCCACAACTACAGGTGGAACCAATTACAGAAGACGATATCATAAAATCGATTGAAACATATACCAACAAAGAATTACAGACAATCTTACAGACAATCTTACAGACAAACTTACGTTTTTAAACTTTCAAGTATACAGAAATGATCAAATTACTACTGACCATCGTTGCCATCGCCACCGCATGCGAAGACAGAGGAGTGCAAACCCATCAAAAACTGCGAGACCAACGAATGGACCTACGGAACCATGGAAGCACAGGGAAATAATCTCATAGCATAAAAAAGTGAAGCCTCTTAAAACCTCTGGACCCTTAATCCTTAAACCCCTTATTTTGACGCGATAAAGCATGCCCCGGAAAAAACATCTCAAAAAAACGTAAAAATACCCCGGTAACCCCCTTATATGAAC
>JGI20154J14316_10004653_pt1 | contig 10445 bp, 9 predicted proteins | sample COG_04_FD_14316 | JGI IMG/M metagenome (IMG submission 14316) | reverse complement strand
CCATTACAAAAATTACAATGTTCAATTTATGAACATGATGATATATTTGTAACTATTATTAATATTGATAGATTACAATTTAATATATTAAATCATGTTTTAGTACCTAAACATACTATATTAAACGCCGAACAAACTAATGAATTAAAACAAAAATATAATATTATAGATAATCGTAATATTCCAGGAATATCTAGATTTGACCCGGTATCTCAAGTAATGGGTATTCGCCCCAAAGAAATATTTGAAATAGAACGATCAAGTAAAACGGCAATTACTAGTAAATATTATAGAATTTGTTCTTAATAATTTGTTCTTCGGTAATATATATATATATGACTATTACAACACCGAATGAATTTATACAAACATTTGATACAGGTTATAAAGCATATGATAATAAGTTACAAAATATAGAAGACACATTTATTAATTATAAAATATATCCAGCAAATAAACAAAATTTAATAGATTATCAAAAAAATATAAATAATTTAGTAGATTTAGAAAATAGAATTTTATTAACTAAAAATAAATTAGAAAAAGATATAACAAATATTCAAATAAAAATTAAAAAATTTAATCTCATGATAAAAGAATTAAATATACAAAATAAGAAATTATTGAAAGAATTAAATACTTTAGAAAGCAAAGATTATGCGGCTGACGGAGAATTACAAGATAAAAAATTTATGTATTATGAAAAAATATCCGAAAATAGTATTTTAATTATGACAATAATAGTATGTGGTTGTATTTATGGTTTTTCTAATAAAAATAAATTAAACGCATAAATGTTAGTTATAAACATTTTCTATTAGTAATGTATAGAAAATGTTTAATAATTTTAATACAAATAATACAAATAATACAGACCCAAATTTAATACAGGGTAAACAATTTATAAAAATTACTTCAGGTTTAATAGATAAGGTTAAATCTCATCTAAATTTAATTGGAACTACTTCATCGCCCCATATAGGATCAATTATAGAATCATTAGAGAATGACAATTCAACAACTAATAACAGCAAAGTTATAGCCTCTGATGTAGCTAAAATCGATAAAGAATTCAACCAATTATTAGTATTATATACGAAAAATTATAAATTATTTATGGAAGAATTAATGGATAATAATAAATATAATGATATAATATCAAAATATGGTGGGAAAAATGTTAGTTATAATGGAGTAAAATATTATATAAATAACTATGGATTTGCACAGAAATATAATAATGATGATTTATGGACAAATAGATCGAATTCTTGTTCGTCGAATCCAATTAATATATCTGCTGCTGATTTTAATAAATTAATGCATAGCGCAAATATGGGCGCGGGACAAGAGTGTGGTGTAGCGGGTTTTAATATTGAAAATAAATCAACTTCCGAAAAAGCATGGATAGATATTGAAGGAAAAAAGCACGTTTATTCGGATACAGTATGGGCGAACCGAGATAGAACTTGTTTAGAACCTGATCCAAAATCTTTAACAGCTAGTTTATATAATACAATTCCGGAATATAAACAGATGTCACAAACATCTCAGTGCAATAAAATAAATGTAGATCCAAAAATATTAAATAATTTATCTTATTTAAATAATAAATTAACTAATTTAGCAAAAAAATTATTAATAGATATTAAAAAATTATCAACCGAAGATAAAACACTTAAGCAAGAATTAAATCAATTAAAACAGAATATATCCAATAATATAACTAATTTAGAAAAAGATAAACATTCGTTAAATATTAATAACACCGAAAATTCGATTGATTTAGAAAATAAATTAGAAGATTCGGAATTGTATGTTACTTCAAGTTATACAAAATATATGATATGGTTAGTAACTTGTTTAATTATTTTAGCATTAACATATTATACTTTTTTATCTTCTGGTTCAAATACTTTTGAAACTATGGTAGTCTTAGGAGTTATAGCACTATTAGTATTCTATATTACATTTTATGAACTTATTCCAAAATTTTCGAATCTTCGAGTTTCATACTAATAAGGGGAGACCCCTTAAACCCCCTAACTACGTTCAAAATTTGCGTAATAAGGGTTTAAGGAAGGGGAGACTCTTATTGGAATACCATTTAACCCTCAATTTTTATTGTATTTTGAGTTTCTTTTGATGAAACTTTTTTAAAGTTTCTTTTTTTAAAGTTTCTCTATATATATATAATGACTACATCTAATATGAATCAAGGGCAACTAATAAATAATATAAAATCATTACAAACTTTAGAGCAAGAATTATATTTAAATTTAGAAAAATTACCGTCGGATAGTTCCAGTATAGATTCTCAAAAAGAAATAGTTGAACAGATTAATAATATATCACAATCACGTATATCTTTATATTCGCAAGTACATTCAATATATTTATTATTAAATGATCAAGTTTCTACAGAAAGGCAAGAATTAGACGATCAAGTCAGATTAATTAATATATCAGAGAAACAATTAAATCGGTCTAAACAGCAAATTTCTAAAAATAAAAATTTAAATACTAATAATTTGCGATTAACAGAAATCAATACTTACTATAGTGAACAATATACTGCTTATTATTTTATTTTAAAATTAGTAGTATATTTATGTCTACCATTATTAATTATTGCCATTTTAAAACAAAAAAATATACTTTCGTCAACCGTAACCAATCTTTTAGGAATATTAATATTAACAATTGGATTATTATTTATAATACCAAAAATAATTGATGTGTATATGCGCAATAATATGGTATTTAATGAATATGATCAAGCGACTACTACTGCTGATGTAAATGGTAATAGCGGTATAATAGAACATGACGAAAATAATCTAGATTTATTAAATAATAAATATTTAAAAGATTTAGAATTATTAGAAAAGGGGGAATGTTTAGGACCAGAATGTTGTAGTAGTGGGCAACAATTTGTTAATAATCGGTGTCAATAAGGGGATAAGGGGAGAGGTCAGCCTACGGCTTTACCCCTTAAACCCCCAAACGACGTTTAAATAAGGGTTTAAATAAGGGGATAAGAGGTCAGCCTACGGCTTTACCCCTTATCCCCTTATTTAAACCCTGACTGTGCAATTTAGAGCCTCGCTCGGGGGTTTAAGGGGTCTTCCCCTTATTTAAACCCTGACTGTGCAATTTAGAGCCTCGCTCGGGGGTTTAAGGGGTCTCCCCTTATTTAAACCCTGACTGTGCAATTTAGAGCCTCGCTCGGGGGTTTAAGGGGTCTCCCCTTATTTAAACCCTGATTGTGCAATTTAGAGCCTCGCTAGGGGGTTTAAGGGGTCTCCCCTTATTTATATAATTTATATATATATATACATGGGTAATAATAGTAGTAGTAGTTGTCAAAATACTTCTCATGAAGATGTAATAAAAAATACAACAACTCATTTAGTCAACTCTGGAGTGTCAGAAAATTCATGTGTTGTTAATTCATTAAATAAAATTAATTCTTTAAGTGGAGGAGGAGGTGGATCTGGATCTGGATCTGGATCTGGTTTTGATTGGGCGGCATGGTGGAAAGAAATAGAAACTCAAATATTAAAAGAAAAATGGGACAAAGATAAAAATCTTTATAATGAATTGCCCGACAGAATAAAAGAAGATGAAAAAAATTATTATTTAGAAGCCGATAGCGAAGAATATTATAGAGATGATATTTTAAAAGTTAGATATAGAGAGATATTTCAAAAATTCAAAAATAATAAAGTAAAACAATTAGATGAAATAAAAGATAACGTAGACAAAGATTTAGAAAATTATAGATCTGAGAAAATCGCTGAAGCACGAATGGAACAATTATATAGAGAATCACTGAAAACAAACGAAGCTTTAAAAAGAGATATAGATAATTTTTATAAAAAACTTATTACTGACGAGAGAAAAGTCTATTATGAAGATCAGCAATTAGATAATGTAGAATATTATAAAAAATTTATTATGATCCTATATTATTCATTATTAGCATTATATGTTGTTATAGGTCCATTTATTTGGGAAAAGAAATACATGAGCATTTTAGTCTGGGTTTTAATTGTTTTATATGTGGTGTTTCCTTTTATATTGAAATACTTAATAGATTATGTATCAGAATTTATCGGAGAGAGAAAAGCTGTTAAGCATATGCGAAAAACAGAGTATTATGTTATTGAGAAGAAGAAGAAAAAGAAAAAAGAAGAAAATAAAAATGAATAAAAAATGATAATAGAGAGAAATAAAACATTAGACCATTAGTAATTATAATAAAAAATTATAATTACTAAAATAAATAGCTTCTCGGGGTTTAAGGGGTAAAGTCGCAACCCGGAGGGAGGACTGCTTGTCCCCTTCTATACCACAAATAGCTTCTCGGGGTCGAAGGGGTGCCCCCTTCAGTCATCATCCTCATCATCATCATAATTTATACAAACATTCGACCATTTACCATTATATTTACCATATAATTTATCGATAAACTCATTTAATTCCCTCGCTTTTGGTAATCCTCGACCATAATTAATAATATACCATTGTTTAAATACTTCCCATAATTCCGATTTCTTAATTTTACCACCATTCACTTGCTTAATCTTTTCTTTGCAAAATTCCGCTAAATAATCTTGTCCTTCGCGATATTGATCACTACTTCCCATAACAATATCACTGTCTTTAACTACCCCATGTAGTTTATATGTCATATCTACTAATATTGCCGCTAAAACTGGTGCCCATTTATTAAATTTTTCATCGATTTTTTTATCAATTTGATATTGGTAAGGATACTCCGATTTCGGGAATTTTTCTTCTTCTTCATATGGTTTTTCTAAAAATTTCGCGATAAAATCACAAACACGAATTCTTCGCCATGTACCATCATCATTACTTTTTATATCAAATAATGTATTAGTACAAACAACTAACTTAAACTGTGGAATAAATGTTACCGCTTCTTTAAATAAAGCTCTGCCCTGAATTGGATCGCCACCAGTTATTTCTTTCATTATACCCTCATTAATTTTCTCTCCTTTACTCGGTTCCTGCATAACAGCATATCGTACACCCATTAATTGAACGATCTCAGACGATGTACTACCAATATTATTGCGCTTTTGAGTCACTAACGTAATTGGAATAGTGGCTTTATAATCGCCTAATAATTTAGACATTAAATCAACTAATTTAGATTTACCATTTCTACCGGATCCAGTATAAATATTAAATGTTTGATTATCATTATATCCAATTAATGTAGACGCAAGATGCTCCCACATATATTTCCGCAATTCTTCATTCGGAAATAATTGCTCCATAAATTCATATATTTCATTAATTATACTTTTATCTTTTATTTTTTCTAATGGCACATAATCAATATTTGTACATTTTGATATATAATCTTCTGGTTGCCCGGCGCGATACGTATGGTTTTTAAAATCTACAATATAATTATTAAAGCATAATAAATAAGGATTTTGATCGACTTTATTTAAAAATTTATTGTCATAAAATAATTCTTTGGCTTCTCTCATAATATTATTTTTCCAATTGGTTTTTTTTAATAGGACACATAAATCGCCTAATTTATTCGACCGTTTTCTTAACGAATCATAACAATCGCTGCCTTGATCCATTTTTTGCATTTCATTAACTGCGTCGGAAGATTTCTGCATATAAATATCATGCATCTTCTTAGATATTATTAATCTAAGTGTATTACCAGAATCAATTTCAAACCATCGATGTTTAATATATTCATACCAAATATTATTTTTAATACTCACACAAATAAATTCGTCCTTACATAATTGATATAACACTTGGGCGAAATCCCATTCTGTAACATGTGTAACAGTTAATTCAATATAATAACTAACGGTTTCTTCGCGTACTTTATGATATTCCTTTGGATTATCTATTTTTGTCCAATACATAATTGATCGTGAAGTTAGTCCATCGGGATTATCATAATCAAATTTATTCCACATATCAATTAATTCTTGTATATCGCACCAATTAAATTCTTTAGATTGACTACTGAATTTCAGCCAAGTAGGTAATAATTTCTGACTAGTATTTCTTAACGCCCAACCAACCTTGATCCATTTATTATATGATCCAGGCTTCCAATAGCTATTAGGTAATATCATCGTAAATTGATGTATTTCTTTTAATTCGTATTCCGACGCGGATTGTTCAAACGATTCAATCATATCTGTAATGGTTTCGTCTAATTGAGCCATCGATTTTATATCGCTTAAATCATCGGTTGAACGCGATTTAACAGATAATTTAACTGATTTTTTTCGTTTATTTAAATTCTCTTTCATTTTATCAATTAATTCTATAACCGTAGGTTTTAATGGTGCGCTTGGAAAATCGATATTACGCACCGATAATTTTGGCAAATATTTTTTTGTATTAAAATTACTTATTTTATTTTCTGTAATGGTCCAATCATCCTTGTTATCGTCATAACACATTTCATAATGATATTTAATTAAATACGCTCCATGATCGGGCTTTCTAGAACCATATAATTGCCAATTCACAGTTCCTCGAGTGATTCCTTCGTCAATTAGCTCTTCTGCGTCATTTATTAAAGGCAAATCATTCCATATTTCGCTTAATTCTGGAACTACTCTTTCGCGAATTAAAACCTGAGCGGCTTTATGCATCGCAATACCAAATATTATATGAATTCCGTCTTTCGTTTTTGTGTCTAAAATATTAACATCCGATTTTTCCATTACAAAAACCTCGATTTTAAAATTGTCTTCTATATTAAATATTTTACTTATATGTTTTGCATATAAGTCGATCGCGTCAATAATATGCTCTTTTGTATGTTGTCGTGTAGTTATATCTGTAGAATATCGCATATCAATATCTATAACTAACGGCCCATTTTCTATTAATTGCTTTTCAGTTAAATATTCTTTATTACCATTAATAAATACATGATTATAATATTTTTCTAAAAAGTCCTTATCATTTATTATAGAATATGATCCCCCGCTAATTTTTTTCGTTTTATCACCTATTCTAGTATGTGTATACGGAATACCCTTTTCTATATAATGCCCTTTTAAATAATCGATAAATGGTTCATTATCATTTGACATATTGATGTATTAATATTTGAAAATATTTTTATGTCAATTTTTAAATCTTAATTTAAATATATACTTTTATAATATATTAATGGCTAGTCCAATTATTACCACTTTAACAGTTAAAAGATTAATCTCTGATATAAAAGAAGTTATAAATAGCTCACTTTCTAAAGATAGGATTTATTATAAACACGATGAAATAAATATGTTGGTGGGACACGCGTTAATTATTGGGCCGGAAAATACACCATATGAGTACGGAAATTTTTTATTTAAATTTAAGTTTCCACACGATTATCCTCATTCGCCCCCTATAGTAACATATTGTACAAATGATGGATATACAAGATTTAACCCAAATTTATATAAATGTGGAAAAGTATGTATATCATTATTAAATACGTGGAAGGGCGAACAATGGACTGGCTGTCAAACAATTAAATCAATATTATTAGTTTTATGTAGTTTATTGAATGAAACCCCTTTAATAAATGAGCCGGGAATACCAAACGACCATAAAGATATAGAATCATATAATAAAATAATTAAATACAAAACAGTCGATGTTGCGATCAATCGAATGCTTAGTAAAGAGTATTTGCCAAAAGAATTTGAAATATTTAATGATGAAATAAAAGAAAATTTTATAAATAATTATGATAACATAAAGAAAAGCATAGAAAATAAAGAAAACGAGATAATATCAACCGGTGTTTATGGATTATCAATAAAAACTCATTATAATAAATTACGATCTACTCTTGATAAGCACTATCAAGAAGGGGGTGTCCCCCTTTCGACCCCCATTTACAGAATTTAATCCACTAACTATACTCTGAAGGGGTGGAATCCCCATTCGACCCCCGAGCTACACTCTAATTGAATCATCGGGGTTTAAGGGGGTGTACCCTTTAAAAATAAAAAAATTAATTTCCGACCGCAAGCGGAATTGCAAAAAAATTAATTCCCGACTGCAAGCGGAATTGCAAAAATTAATTCCCGACCACAAGCGGAATTGCAAAAAAATTAATTCCCGACTGCAAGCGGAATTGCAAAAAAATTAATTCCCGACTGCAAGCGGAATTGCAAAAATTGATATCTAATTAATTTAAATGTATTATATAATACTATATAATGCATTTTTGTATTAAATGTGAAAACATGATGTATATTCGACTATTAGAAGAAGACTCTGATAGTTTAGTATATTATTGTAGAAATTGTGGAGTTTCTGATAAACTTATTGATAAAGATAATATTTGTGTATCAAAAAAAGATATTGTAATTCAGGAAAAAGCATATACTCATAATATAAATGAATATACTAAATTAGATCCAACATTACCACGAACAAATAATATTAAATGCCCAAATCAACTCTGTCCTAGTAATATAAAAACTACGGATGAAGACACTACAGGAGATGAAAGTGGTGAAAATAATATAAATGAAGTAATTTATTTAAGATATGATGATAAAAATATGAAATATATATATATATGTACGTTATGTGATAAAATATGGAAAACAACGGATAATTAAATGCCCAACGCATGAAACGATATTATTTATTATTTCTTATTTAGTATTTCTTTAAAATTGAATGTATTTAAAGTATTTTTTCTTTTTAATATTATAGTAATGAGTGATTTAGACGAATTAGATAGTGACTTTTCAGATGAAGAAGCAGAAAACTTAAATAGTGATACTGAGAAAGAAGATCAAAAAAATAAAATTATATCGAAAACCGGTTCCAAATTTAATAAATCATATTCAGGAAAAAGGGGAAAAGAAGAAGACGAAGAAGAAGAAAATGATGGAGAAGAAAATGATGGAGAAGAAAATGATGTAGAAGAATCTGATGATGAGAGCGATCAAGACGACGAAGATAATACTGATAATGACGATGATGAAATTAAAGATAGTCTTTTTAGTGATGATTTATCTATAGATCTTTCTAAGACAACCGATCAAGTTAGCCCTATAAATTCTGATGTTGAAAGTGATGATGAAAATTATTTACAGAAATTTGATATAGAAGAGAAAAAAAATTATGTCAATAAATATCATCCTGAATGTATAACCGGAAATTCTATGGAAATTGAGAGTTTGACAAAAATTATTCGGGATAGTAAAAATAATATTATTGATAGTAATCATAAAACTCAACCATTTCTTAGTAAATATGAAAAAACCAAAATTTTGGGACAACGAGCATCACAGGTTAATGGTGGCGCAAAACCATATATTGATGTTCCTAAAAATATTATTGATGGATATTTAATCGCTCAATTAGAATTAAAAGCAAAAAAAATTCCTATAATTATTCGTCGCCCTATTCCTAATGGAAAATCCGAATATTGGAAATTAGAGGATTTGGAGCAACTCTAAAGAAGGGGAGAGGTCAGTCTTCGACTAAGAACTACGTTTAAAGAAGGGGTGGTTTAAATTCTGTTTCCACCCCGTATGAATAGACTAAATATTTTTTAACCCAAATAAAAAACGTAGTTCTTACTCGAATATGGTTTAATAATGTTTCCATCCCAAATTAAATTCTTTTACGTAGTTAGGGGTCGAAGTGGTAAAGTCGTAGACTGACATGTCCCCTTCTTTAAACGTAGTTAGGGGGTCGAAGGGGTGTCCCCTTCAGCATTTCCACCTAGTCCCACAATTAATACATGTAACAAATGTTGTCATCGGCTCATCCGCACTACGTGTTTGTAATTGATAATAACTACATTCTTTAGATTTACATTTATAGCAAGTAAAATTATCGGTTGATGCCTCTATTTTTGGTGTATATTTATTTTGATTTTTAATTTTAAGATCTTCAATTAATTTATTCCATTTATTTGGGAGAATTTCTTGATGTGACATAAATGCTAATTCATGTGATTTTATTTTTTTATTTAAAATTAATTCTAACACTTCTTTATGTTGCAAATTATTATATATCATTCGAAACTTATTTGTATATAAAAGTACAAAATAGATATTTATCCATTTTTTTATTATATTTTTTTCGTCAGCTTGTTGCAACGTACTATTATAAATCCCACGTTCTAAATTATCCCCATTTTGTGCGTTGTTTAATATTTCCCCGAATGTTTTTTTAACATTTGCGCGAAATACATCCGGATTATTAATTATCATTAATAGCTATATTATTAATGATAATATATTTATATTCGTTTCAATTTTATAAAGGTAAATGTAAAGGGCTCCCGCCCCTTAAACCCTTAAAGGGCTCCCGCCCCTTAAACCCTGACTGTGCTGTATTTAATCCCTTAAAGGGCTCCCGCCCCTTAAACCCTGACTGTGCTGTATTTAATC
>JGI20154J14316_10004642_pt1 | contig 10463 bp, 12 predicted proteins | sample COG_04_FD_14316 | JGI IMG/M metagenome (IMG submission 14316) | reverse complement strand
CTGCACAATCCGCGCGTCGTAATTGCCCACTGACATATTGACGAAACCACCGCCCTCTGCATCCGGTTTGGCTGTGTTAATGTTAATCACACCAGCACTGGTGTTGCGACCAAACAGTGTGCCCTGAGGACCGCGTAACACTTCGACGCTGGCCAGTTGTGGCATCTCGGAAAGTGCAAGACCTGTGCGTGAACGGGCTACGCCATCGATGGAAATGCCCACAGAAGCCTCAAAGCCAACGTTGTTGGCCGGCGTTGAGATGCCACGCAGACCTATACGAGTAGCCGATGGGCTCTGTGTTTGAACAGCAATCAGGCTCGGCGACAAAGTTGTCAGATCAGTCAGTGATTCAACTTTTGCATTTTTAAGTGCCTCGGCACCATAGACTGAGATCGATGCAGGAACGTCTTGAATATCAACTCCCGCGCGCTTGGTTGCTGTGACCACAACCTCTTCAATCTGCGCAGCGTAAGCACTTGAACTGGCGATAGCTAGTGCCAATGCGGAAATAGCATAGATTTTATTTTTCATTAGATTTAACCCCCAAGATTTAGACATTATTATTTTCTTTAAATGACATCATTTATGTCATTAGTTGTTTTTATACAGGAATATAACCATAGAGTAAAATTTATTGGCAGTTATACCGTCAATATATGATTGATCATGCTATCTTAACTTTCTAAAGATAAAGACCTGTTCGGACAATCGGACCTAGAGGAAAAACGGAAGGTGGGGCCATTGGCTGAAGTATAACCAGTGCAGCAATTGCTACCTTGCGATAAAAAATTCTACTTCGTCATCCCGACCTAGCCAAACTCTGCCATCCCGACCGCAGCGGAGGAACCTCAATCAGTCGGCAGCAGGAGGTCCTTCGACTTCGCTCGGGATATCGGGCTTGGATCAGGATCGCGACGGAGTGTAGTAAGCGTACGATGGATTGATAAACAACAGCTTAAAAGCTGTTGTTCACCCCTGCGGGGCGCCTGGGCGTCCAAACTCTGCTGTAAGCATCGTTAGTGATAAACAACAGCTTAAAAGCTGTTGTTCACACCTGCCGGGCGCCTGTGGCGTCCAAACTCTGCTGTAAGCAGAGTTTGGCGAACGGTGGTTCTTTCCAGACGGACCCGCCGGACAAACAAAAAAAAGCCACCCTATANNTATGGGTGGCTTTTTTATTTGTTTGGTGGGCCGTGATGGATTCGAACCATCGACCAATTGGTTAAAAGCCAACTGCTCTACCGCTGAGCTAACGGCCCTTCAAAGAGGTGCGTATCATACTGACCGGCTGCCAGAATTCAAGCGTTTTTTTGATATCTGGTGGGGTCTTTTATTCCAGCCTGTTCGAAGCCTTGTCGGCGCAGTCGGCAGCTCTCGCATTTGCCGCAGGCTTGGCCTTCTAAACTGGCCTGATAACAGGAGACGGTGTTGCTGTAATCAACTCCTAGAGCCAATCCAGCCTGCACAATTTGTCCTTTGCTCATGTCGATCAGCGGTGCATGAATCGATAGCTTCTGCCCTTCTACTGCAGCTTTGGTCGCTAGGTTGGCCATGGTTTCAAAGGCTTTTATATACTCGGGCCGGCAGTCCGGGTAGCCGGAGTAGTCGACGGCATTAACGCCGAGGAAGATATCGTTGGCGCCGAGCACTTCGGCCCAACCTAGGGCAATAGATAGGAATACGGTGTTGCGGGCGGGTACATAGGTGACCGGTATACCGGTGGTTTCGGATTCTGGTATTGCGATGCTGCTGTCGGTTAGGGCTGAGCCGCCAATACTGCCCAGATCCAGCTTGACCACTTTGTGGGCGTGGACGGTCATTAACTCGGAGATTTTTTGCGCAGCGACTAGCTCTGAGCGATGACGCTGACCGTAGTCGAAACTGAGGGTGTAGCAGTCGTATCCTTGGCTTTTGGCCATTGCAACTACGGTGGTGGAATCCAGTCCGCCGGATACGAGAATTACAGCTTTCTTTGACATGTTTATTAGATTGTCCTGTTTTAAATAATTGCTTACTTGGGGCTAGTGGCCGGGTTGGTCGCCAAAGATATATTTGTGGGTCTGAATCTGCATGCGCAAATTGAGTTTGTCATGCAGCATCCATTTGGCCAGCTCTGCCGGTGGCAATACTCCTTGGCTGGGTGAGAAGAGTATTTCAGCTACCCTGCCCTGTAAACCGAGTTCATCGATTTTCATGCAGCTCCAGTCATAATCCTGGCGATCGCAGATCACAAACTTAACTTCATCATGGGGCAAGAGATATTCGATATTGCCATAGAGGTTTTTCGATACTTCGCCGGAGCCCGGGGTTTTTAGATCGACAATTTTAAACACCCTTGGGTCTACCTCATCTACTGGCATAGCGCCGCTGGTTTCTAAGGATACGCGGTAGCCCAGATCGCAGAGCTGCTTGAGTAATTCGATGCACTGAGGCTGGGCTAGGGGCTCGCCACCGGTGACGGTGACATATTTGGCGCCATAGTCGGCTACGGTGCTAAGAATGTCGCTGAGAGTCCATTTGCTGCCGCCTTCGAAGGCGTAGGCAGTGTCGCAGTAGCCACAGCGCAGTGGGCAGCCGGTTAGACGGACAAATACGGTGGGCAGGCCTACGGTGCTGGTCTCGCCCTGAAGGGAATGGAATATCTCGGTGATACGAAGTTCGGTTTCAGGCATGTGATTATTTTCTGCTTGGCTTGCGCGAGGAATTAAATGGCGGATTGCGCGCTATTAAAAATTATTCTTGAGATAACGCTGAGCTTTACTGGCAGCACCACCTGTGCCTCTCGAGGCTTTCTCAAGTAGCTTTCGAGCACGCTCTGTCTCTCCCAGCTGGTGATATATTTTGCCCAACTTAAAGGTCGCATCCATCGCCTTACCATGATTTGGGTGTTGCTCAACCACTAGGGTGAAGGCTTGACGGGCCATTTCATCCTGTCCTTGAAGTAGGTAAATCTCGCCGAGCCAGTAATAGGCATTAGCTGTGTAGGGACTAGCTGGATAGTCGATAACATGCTGTTTAAAGGCTAGGGCTGCGGCATTGATATCACGCTCTTTAAGCAGCAGATTGGATGCCTGCGCATAATTTTGCGCAATCTCTTCAGTATTGATGACGGGTGCAAGCGATGGAGACTCAGATGCCGTATCAAGAGTCTGCTCTAATGGCTCTGCTTCAACAGCATTCTCAGGTGATTCGGCTAGCACTTCCGATGGCTGGCCATCGATGTTGAGTTGCAAGTCACCATCGGCATCTACAGCAAATTCATCCGGAGTCGCGCCAGATTGCAGTGCACTGAGTCGTCGGTCTAGATCCAGGTAATCATCCATCTGACGCTGCTTAACGCGCTGTAATTCATAGCTGAGCTGCTCAACCAAACCACGCAGTTCACGCACTTCATTCTGCATCATCTGTGACTGGTTATAGCTGCTATCAACTGGCTGGGCTATTGGCCTAGCTGATGGCTGACCTGTTGACTGAAGCGACGGTTTTACGGCGCTATTGCTCAGATCTAATACAGGCGCGGTCTGGGCTGCAACATGGCTAGCTAAGGCTGGCAATAGCAGAGAGGTGGCAAGAACAAGGACCTGAGCAAGAGAAAATTTCATGGCGTGTAGAGGATAATCCTGTGTATAACAAATAGAGAAACGGCCAGAGTATGTCACAACCCCGGCCGCACGCTTAAATCTTTTTGGCTTATTTAACCAGCCAAAGGATTTTTTACTTCAACTCAACTCGACGGTTGAGGCCCCAGGCATCATCATTGCTGCCGTAGGCTGCTGCGCGTTCTTCGCCATAGCTGATCACTTCGATCAAAGCGGGAGAAACACCCTGCAGCACGAGGAATTCTTTAACCGCATTGGCGCGTCGCTCGCCCAGTGCCATGTTGTACTCCCGTGTGCCACGCTCATCGGCGTGACCTTCAAGACGGACATTGCGCGGGCTGTTCTGCAGTGATGCAGAGTGCTCGAGCAGTGCAGCGCGTGACTCGGGCTTGAGCAAAGCTTTGTCGAAATCGAAATAGAATACGGTGTCGGCGGTCATCACTTCGACAGTGGCATCATCGATTGCCGAGGTATCAACCTGACCAGTTTGTACCGATGTATCTTCAATGTCCGTTGAAGTCTGCTGTTCTTCTACTACTGGATTGCTACTACAACCGGTCAACAGAGCGGCTAACAACAACGTACTCAGGCCAGATTTGATAAAAGATGTTTTCATTTGAAACTCCTGTTTTGCAAAGGTATTAATAATTGTAAGGTTGTACTGTTTTTATCTCTATAAGTCTTTTGACTATGTATGGCTTTTACTGTGCGACGCAATCGACAAGTCACTTATTTAAAGCTGTAGTTAGCAGGTTACACAAAAAGCTTAACGCAAAAATGGCGACCATGCTGGCTCTCTTACATCACCGCGGCTGGACGGCAGCACATAGCGCACTCCAGCGTCCAATGATACAGCAGCAAGAACCCCGCGGTCACCCTGTTTAGTGGCATACATTAGCATAGCCCCATTGGGCGCAACCGTCGGAGATTCGTCGAGTCTGGTTTCAGTCAGTTCAATCATTCTGCCTGTCTTAAGGTCGAAGGAGGCGATATGAAAAGTGTCACTCTGACGATGCACCATGGCCATTGTGCGGCCGTCTGGCGCCAGACTTGGGCGAGCGTTGTAATTGCCGCTGAATGTTAGGCGCTCAGCAGCCCTGCTGGCAATATTTAATTTATATATCTGCGGGGTGCCGCCACGATCTGAGGTAAACAACAGATGTTTGCCATCGGGCATCCAGGTGGGTTCTGTATCAATGGCAAAGTGCCGAGTCAGACGAGAGAATTTGCCACTCTGTAAATCCAGCAGATACAGTTCTGGATTGCCGTCTTTAGATAGTACTAGGGCCATCTGGGTGCCATCGGGGGACCATGAGGGCGCGCCGTTGAGACCGGTAAAATTGGTTAGCTGCTCTCGCTGTGCAGTGACTAGATTCTGTCGGAAGATAGCTGGACGACCAGTTTCAAAGGACACATAGGCGAGCTCTTTGCCATTGGCAGACCAGGCCGGTGACATAATCGGTTCACCGGATTCCAAAACCAGCTTCTCTCTGGCGCCGTCGGCATCGGCTACATTTAACCTGTAAGTGTAAACGTCATTATTGCGGGTGGCGGTGACATAGGCCAGTCGCGTGGAAAAGGCACCGCGAATGCCGGTGATTTCCTCATAGACTTTGTCGCTGATCAGGTGCGCCAGATCACGCATTTGTGTGCTGGTGCCGCTGACCTTGTGGGTCAAGACAGTTTTTTGGCCGCTGACATTTAATAGGCTAAATTCTATTTGGTAGCGACCTTCAGCTATAGCGCGCATATTTCCAGCAACCAGATACTCAGCGCCCAAAAGACGCCAGTCGCGGTAGTAGACCTCTGAGGCTGAACTTGGAAAGGCGAGCATATCGCGACGTTCCATGGGAGCAAACAGGCCGCTGCGGGCCAGGTCCGCCTCGACGATCGCGCTGATATCCTCGGAGGACTGGATTCCGCCCATGGCGATTGGCGCTATGGCAATTTTGGTCGGCTGATCATTGCCCTGGGTCACGCGAATAACCAGCTCGCTGTAGCTCGGCGAAGCCACTGCCAACAGCAGTGCCGCTAGCAACGTGCGAACGATTGAGGATTTGGCGATTCTAACTGTCATTGCATCACTACCTTATAATCTGAGATCTTCTGGACTAAATGCGACATCCACCTGACGGAATTTGCGTTCAAATAAGTCCGGCTTCATGCCCTGCAATTCAACAAACTGTTCGACTTTTAGCGCTGCCTGCTCCACCGAGCGGTCAAAGGCTGTATCACCACTGGAGGTGAGTATAGTCACTCCCACTATGCGCCCGGTGGGAACTAGGCGAATACGGATTAAGGTTTCCATACCCAATCGTGCGCTGGGGGGGCGACTCCAATTCTGCGACAGGCGCTGCTGAATAAGTTGTCGGTAACTGTTGGCTACACGCTCGTCTTCCTGAGCATTGATCTCAGCCTGTTCGGCCGCTACCGCTTCGGCAAACTCTGTTTCTATGCGTTTGCGCTCGGCTTCTTCGGCAGCTGCTTGTTCATCTCGGCGTCGCTGTTCTTCAGCCAAACGTAATTCCTCGAGACGTTTCTTTTCGCTGAGCGCTGCAATACGCTCTTGCTCGCGCTTTTTATCCTCGGCTTTTTTCTGCGCTGCCAGCTTGTCTCGACGCTGCTTGTCTCGACGTTTTTTCGCCTCACGCTTTTGCTTGGCTACATCGACCTTGGGTTTCCGTGGCGCGACTGTCTTCTTTGGCGCCAACTCTACTAGCTTAGCTTCAATAAATTGCGGCTGTATCATTACTCTAGACGTTTCCGGTTCCCAGCCCACAAAGAGCACCGCAAGCAGACCAAGGTGCAGTGCGAGACTGACCAGAACGGCGACTGAGTAACTGAGAAAACTGCCCATATTAATTCGGTGGTGGCTCCGTAACCAACCCCACTGAGGGTGCTCCGGCGGCCTGCAGCTCGCTCATCAGATTAACCACTACACCGTAATCCACCTTGCTATCGCCCCATACCAAGACTGGGGTTTTCGGTGTCTGACGGAGTATTTTACCGACTCGCTGTTTGATTACATCGAGACTTTGAATCTGATTTTCGCCCTTCACGTCAATCCAATAACTGCCATCGGCCTTAATCGAGACAATAAAGGGTTCTTGGTCCTTGGCATCCATAGGCGCTGAATTAGCTTCAGGCAGGTCCACTTTGACACCCTGCATCAGCAGTGGCGCGGTAATCATAAATACCACCAGCAACACCAGCGTCACGTCTATATAGGGTACGACGTTGATCTCGGCAACCAGTTTTCGTTTTGTTCGTTTTGTCTTCACGTTTCGAGCCTCAAAAGCTTATCCATTTGCTAACTGCGCTTGAGCCAATTAGTTGGCGCGAATCTGGCGGTGCAAAATACTCGAAAACTCCTCGGCGAAGGTTTCGTAGCTGCTGTTCATGGTTTCCACTATGGCGGCATAGCGGTTGTAGGCGATTAGTGCGGGAATCGCGGCAAACAGGCCCATGGCGGTGGCTATCAGAGCTTCGGAGATTCCGGGAGCCACTGTGGCTAGGGTTGCCTGCTGCACCATGGCAAGGCCACGGAAGGAGTTCATGATTCCCCAGACTGTGCCAAATAGACCTATATAGGGGCTTACTGAGGCGACACTGGCAAGAAATGGCAAGCTGATATTGAGCTTTTCGTCTTCTCGAGACAGAGCCACGCGCATGGCGCGGTCAGTGCCTTCCATGATCGCATCGGGATCGGCTTTATCGGTTTGAGCTAGACGGTTAAATTCACGAAACCCAGCGCGAAAGACATTTTCTACACCGTCGCGGCCACCATGTTCTTTAGCCTCCTGAGTCAGTTCGCCGTAAAGTTTGTTGAGATCCACGCCGGACCAAAAGGCATCTTCAAACTGGCGGAAGCCACGCTGAGCAGCGTTGAGGAAAATCCCCCGCTGGACAATCATTATCCAAGACATAATTGAGGCGACAAATAAAATCCCCATAACCAGTTGCACTAGCACGCTGGCATTGGAGATCAGGTGCCAAATGGACATATTTTCTTCTATCAACTGTATAACTCCCTGTTTAGCTAAATTGGGTTCTTAAAGTCTTTGGTTAAAGCTCTCGGTTAAAGCTCTCGGTTAAAGCAGTAAACATAGGCTTGGGCATGCCCTGAGGCCGCTTGCTGGTGGAATTAATGCAAGCCACTTTGACCCACCCCTCCACCAACAGCTCGTCGCCACGAAAAACTTGCTGGGTCATTTCAAAGGTTACGCGGCTAGCTTTACTCAGCACGGCGGTAACGCTTATCTGGTCATCCAGTATCGCTGGGCTATGGTATTTCAAGGACACTTGGCTAACCACAAACTGCATATCATCAAATAAGGCAGGCTTATCAAAGCCGAGACTGCGCATCAATTCGGTGCGCGCACGTTCCATATATTTTAGATAGTTGGCGTAGAAAACTATGCCACCGGCATCGGTATCTTCAACATAGACACGGATGGGCAGACGAAACTCTGCCAGAGAATCAGTCATCCCGGGTATCCAGATTTTTTTCCATTGGCTGCGGGCTCTCAATTGGCTGNGGGCGCTCCATGGATCTAGGTACCTGCAAACCAAAATACTCGTAGGCCATGCGGGTTGCCATACGACCGCGGGAGGTTCGCATCAGATAGCCCTGCTGAATTAAATAGGGTTCCAACACATCCTCAATAGTACCTCGCTCTTCACTCATTGCTGCGGCAAGGCTGTCGACACCCACTGGGCCCCCTTCAAATTTTTCCATCAGGGTGAGTAGCAAGCGGCGATCCTGATGATCAAAGCCGCGCTGATCCACGGCCAGCATATTGAGAGCTGCATCGGCAATTTCTGCGCTAATCGATCCATCACCTTTGACTTCGGCATAGTCCCGCACTCGGCGCAATAGGCGATTGGCTATACGCGGGGTACCCCGAGAGCGGCGGGCAATTTCACCGGCGCCCTTGGCATCTATTGAGACATTTAAGATTGCGCTGGCACGGACAACAATACTGGTGAGATCTGCTTCTGAATAAAATTCCAGACGCTGGACAATGCCAAAGCGGTCGCGAAGTGGCGCGGTAAGCAGTCCGGCTCTGGTGGTAGCGCCAACTAAAGTAAAGGGCGGTAGATCCAGTTTAATCGAGCGTGCCGCTGGGCCTTCGCCGATAACAATATCCAGCTGGTAGTCTTCCATGGCCGGATAGAGAATTTCTTCCACCACAGGACTGAGGCGGTGTATCTCATCGATAAATAGCACATCACCTGGCTCAAGATTGGTTAACAGCGCGGCGAGATCGCCGGCTTTTTCCAGAACCGGTCCAGAGGTGGTTTTAAGCGCCACCTGCATCTCATTGGCAATAATATGCGCGAGAGTGGTTTTACCCAGCCCGGGAGGACCAAAGACAAGAGTGTGATCTAGGGGTTCGCTGCGCTTGCGCGCGGCTTCGATAAAGATACCCAACTGTTCGACCACAACTGGCTGACCGACATAATCTTTTAGGCTTACCGGACGCAGTGCGCGATCAAAACGCTCTTCGGCAACAGACATCTCGGGGGATATTATGCGGTCGGGCTCTATCATCTGACACCATGGTGGTTTTGCCCTGTAGCATACATTGATGGTTAGAGTTTTTCACTAGCGGGCCGGAGGTTTATTGTGATTAACGCTGCACCTAAGAGCCCATACTTTTAAGCGCCAGACGAATCAACTCGCCGGCATCGCTGACCGATTCGCTGGCCACGCGACTAATGATTTTCGCTGCATCTGTGGGCTTATAACCCAGGGCGATCAAGGCACTTTCAGCTTCCTGAGAAATATCTGGCTTGGCCACCTGAGCACCGGCGGCAGAACCTGCAGCTGTGGCATCCACATCGCCGATCTTATCGCGCATTTCGATTAATAGACGCTCGGCGGTCTTTTTGCCCACTCCGGGTAGCTTCACTAAGGTGGCTATATCGTTATTGTGCACACAGATGGCAAAGTCATTGGCCGACATGCCCGACAGAATCGCCAGAGCCATTTTTGGGCCTACGCCATTGACCTTTATAAGGTAGCGAAACAGTTGCCGCTCAGATTGGGTGCCAAAGCCGTAGAGTTGCTGGACATCCTCGCGCACCACAAAGTGCGTGTGCAGAGTGACCGCCTCGCCCACTGCCGGAATACCAAAGAAAGTGTTCAGTGACACCAGCACCTCGTAGCCCAAGCCCTGCACATCGATCAATAGATCCGGTGCCTGTTTTTCAATTACCTTACCCTGAAGTCGTCCAATCATTATCGCTATAAATCCTCAGTTGGTTTATTTAAGTCGCCCGCGGGCGTAGCCACTGGCGCCGGTTGCTGCCAGTGCTCTGGAGGTCTGGGCGTGACAGAGTGCCACCGCCAGTGCATCGGCGGCATCTTCCGCTGGCGCACTTGAAAGTTTGAGTAGCTGCACAATCATCATCTGCACTTGAGATTTGTCTGCACCGCCAGTACCCACTACCGCCAATTTAATACTGCGTGCAGAGTACTCGCCCACCGAGAGTCCGGCATTGACCCCGGCAACAATTGCCGCACCTCGCGCTTGACCTAGCTTTAGCGCGGAGCTGGCATTGTGAGATAAAAACACCTCTTCTATACCCATTTCCTCGGGCCCATACTGCTCAACAAGCTGGCTAACACCTTTGAAAATAATATCTAAGCGCTCGGGAAGTGAGCCCTCAGGCAGACGAATAATACCACTGGTGACATAACTCACTTTGCCCGCCACAGCATCAACTATCCCGTAGCCGGTGCGTCGCGATCCTGGGTCTATGCCAATTATTCGGGTCATATGGTTCTATTGCTTTTATGGGTTTGGGGATAACGCCGCAGAGTGTTGCAATCCCCTGTCTGGGAGTCAACAACTATAG
>JGI20154J14316_10004639_pt1 | contig 10466 bp, 25 predicted proteins | sample COG_04_FD_14316 | JGI IMG/M metagenome (IMG submission 14316) | reverse complement strand
CTTGGCGGCTCCTTGGATGTCTGCAAAGCTAATGGTAAACCCAGACTTTGTTAGATGGATGTCAACCGGAGTTGCTGATGGTATTTACGATCCGCAAAGCATGGCGCAGCACGTTAGGCGTTTATTGCAAATCTGGAAAGCAAACCCAGAAATTCGCGGCGAGATAGAGGCGTTACTTCCACAGCTTCAGGCCGAAACTCTTGAGCCGGTTGATGAGCACGCAGCAAGAAGCCAAGGCGAGACAGAAGGACAAGCACCACGCCAGACTCAGGAAGAGCGGAATTTTCAGAGCAGAGTACCAGCGTCAATTGCAAACGAGCTAATGCCAGACCGAAGCCGAATGATGGCCCAACTAGAAGGGATGAGCGCCCCCGATATGGCTCCAGTGAGCGTTGATAACTTTAGAGCTGAAGAAATGCCATTTGAAATGGCACCGGAGCAAATAGACAATTTTAGCGCCGAAGATATGCCAGATCAAAATATGCTTACTTCTGGCATACAAGGGTTCGACCCTTTACCTACAATGGGAGGCGGCTCTAACATAGGTTCTATGTCTATGTCTCCCACGGTACTGCCAGATGCAGGCGACAGAGAGTTAGCTATGAGGCAGTCGAATGAAGGTAGCGGAATAGCCAGCTTAGTTTAAAGCTGGTTATTTAGCGGTATCTTCAACAGCTTTAGTTTCAAGCTCTTCGACTGGATACATGGCTATAACAGCGCCGTCAACGTCAAACCCAAACTCATACCCCATAACGATTTCGTTATCGGTCTTTACTACCATATTTCTACTAATCAAACGCAGCAGAGCAGCTTGGTGGTGTAAAGTCAGGCGGCTAAATAAATCGATAACTTCCTTCGCGCTTAACTCTTGCTCGTAGCTTTGAGGCACGCGCTTCGGCTTTGCCTTGGAAGGCCAGAGCTTCACAATGCACCGCCAAGTAATCGATGGTGTTCATTCTCGATTAATATTTTTAGTTGNTCTATTTTTGTGCGGCGCTCTTTAAAGCAGATTGCAGCAAGCTGGTCATAAGTCGCCTGATCAACAGCAAGACTTTTTCGTTTACGGTCATTAATGACGCTTTCGTCGTGTTCTGACATACCCTATCCTATAGAGGTTGATTGAATGTATTGCCAAGTTTATACTAATGTGTATAATGTTGCAAATAGATAAACAGCAGGAAAATCAATGTATAAGCTAAAAAATTACATGCTTTCAATGCCAAGTCACTGGTTCGTAAATCAAGCCCTTTACCAGTCTTGCATGGACACCGTACCCATGATCAACAAGTTTAATGTTGAGCTTGGAATGGGCGAGCTAGAGAAAACCCCGTGTTCTAAAATGTGCAACGAAATATACCCTCAGATATATAAGTTTCCTTTGTTCCGCAAAACATGGTGCAAGATGCTTGTCGAGGAAATCAAGACCATGGAGAAGGAGGTCGGCTTCGACCCGAATCCAGAGGAAGACGAAGCTCGCCAGATTCCAGAGATAGTGCTGCAAGAAAAATGCCCAGAGCTTTTCGAGCGCATGTGGTTCATTACCGAAACCATTTTGAAGCCAGTAATCTTCTCTATGTACCACACCTACTCGCACGATATAGCCACGGTGCAGATCGCAAAATACAATCCAAAGAACAAGCAGAAAGGTGCTTGGCACCACGATGAAAGTGCCGATATTTCTATTGTTGTTCCCCTAAACACCGGTGATTATGTTGGTGGTGGTACTGAATTCATGCACCGTGGCGTTGTTAAGCCGCTGCCTACTGGCCATGCTTTAATGTTCCCTTCAGCAACCAGCATGCACAGAGGGCTAGCGGTAGAGAGCGGCGACAGATACTTATTAGTATTCTGGCTATACAACGAAGACAAGCTAGAAGAGAATTCCGAAAGCTTGCTTTAAACACAGTCATCGGCAATCGTCTCCGCAATCTCCTTTGCCCACTTTTTTGGCGGTTTTGCAGCAGAGACAGTTATGTAGTCCCGACTATTACTATTGTCGGTTAAAGCGTCTTCGTTATATCGCTTTATTTGATTAAAGTATAATCGACCTTGGGGCATGCGGTAAGCCAACAACACTTCATTCTTATACTGGCCAACGATCATACCTAAACGGTTATCTTGGTTTCTCCAAACGTAAACTCGACTGCCAACAATCCATTTAGTGCCAACCTTTTTGGCGCGGCTGAACTCGTCTTTGTAGTAGGTCTCCTCAGCAGATACCCAGTCACGATAGAATGGCACACTAGGCTCCTCACCCTCAACAGCGGTTATAAACTGGTTATACTCCCAGCCTTCAAGGCCGTCCGACATTCTGGCCATAGAAAACCTAAAGCCGTGATACTTACTTTCGTTGTGAGCGTCTTCAATAAAAACAGTACCCATCATGCTCTCCTTTTAGGTGGTGGAGCCTAGCTAAATGCTAGGTCTCCGTTTTCGTTTAAAGTTACTTCAGTCCAGTCTGACCTAATCGCTTTATAATCCTTGTCGCCTTTGTAAGTTAAAAGCTCTTTGTTAAAGCCGCCATTAGCGTTAAATGCTGGGCCAACTCGGAAAGGAAAGTCTCTAAAGTTTCTAACGTAGTTTAGGATTCTCTCGTTAGGTGTGAAAATCTCTTCACTTGTAAAAGTATCAACATAGTTCCAGTCGTCTTTGCTGGCACTCAATCCGACATGAGCTACGACTCTATACTCATCCTTGCCTTCTTTTTTCCAAACTCTCGCTTCATTAAATGCTCCGAGCGTTCGCTTTACGTCTGCAATAACTTCAGCGGGTAAATTTTCTAAAAGTGCGGTTGCTAAATTTTCCATTTTGCTCTCCTTAGTTTGCGTAAACTTCAAACTCTGCGGCGTTGACGTTGCTAGGGTAAAGACCTTTCTCTTCAAGCATCGCAACAAAATCGACATCGACCCCGAACTCGTATCGCTCGTAATCTTCAGAGTAGTAGTTGTAAAGCAATTCGCCGTACTCGCTTTCATTGTTAATTCGCAGCGGCGCACTGTCGTCTTCTAGCACCCAGCCCGCAACAAAGTCTTCAACCTTTATTGGCTTATCAAGAACCTCAGCTAAGTCTTTGTTCATTACCTCGACCCACTTCTTTAAAACATTTAATGCTTTTTTCTTTGTGCGATTCATAACTTTCTCCAAACTTGGCTATCCCCAAACAACAAACACATTATAAGTCATACCGTGTCGTATTGCAAGTGTTTGTACATGTATATACATAAAGAAGCAAGAACTTATTGTTATAAGGTTGTTGCTGCTTATAACTAAATAGTCTATCTATGATTGTATAAAGACTTGCATAACGACACGGAACCTTCTATAATGTACTTGTTGTTTGGGGATAGTCAATTTTTGGAGAGAGTTATGGATTTATATAGCGCAAAAGAAAAAGCGGTTGTGGAATTAAAAGTTCCTGCCAGCAAAAAGCACTTAGTTGCCATAGAGGCGGGATACGAAGGCGATGAGCATGTAGGTTATGTCGCTTTTTACAAGAACAGCAAAGTTGAGATTTACAACGATGGTAGGGTCGCTCACAAAAGATAGTGGGGCAGAATAATGGGGTTGATAGTATGAAAATTTCTCAAGTCAAAGCAAATTTAGATATAGGGTTTCTTTTAACCGATAAGTTCGGTCAAAGATTTTTCCTAGAAAGCGTGAGTAATGGATGGGTAACGGTTTGTATTGTTGAGATGGGGTGTGACCCAGATGGCGATGGAGTTCGCAAGTTCCGCGCTAAAGATTTAGAGTTTTTGAAGGGCATAGAAGCCGTAAAGAAATCAATTGTTAGTTTAAAAGAAAATGGATTACTGCCTGCTGATTGGAATAAATTATGAGCACCGCTAGGCTGCACCCCGCTATCTTAGTAGTTTACCTACTGGTTAATGGGGGGGCGATGGAGTTTAGCAGGACGGGGCGAGCGGAAAAGTTCACCCCTGAAATAACTTGTATAAAGACTTGCATAACGACACGGAATAGCTTATAATGTCTGTGTTGTTTGGGAAGAATCAATTTTGGAGAGAAGAATGAGCACAATTAGACCGGAAGAAGCGATTTACGATGCACTTTACAAGTTAGAGGTCGATATTCTTGAAGATTTAGATTTAAGTCTCGACTACCACAGTATTGGCGGAATGCACATTAGTCGGAATCATAAAGTGGTTGAGCTAGATATTCGTAGTAAATCTGGCAGCTACATAACTGACGCTGAAGTAACAGTTTCGGATTATTTATCTTAATCTAATCGGGGCGAAAGCCCCACCGATGATTTAATAGCGATAGGATAAAAAAATGACTGAATTAAAGAATAATTTATATAGCGAATATAACGACCAAAAACTATATAGCGAATATAACGACCAAAAACTATATAGCGACTATAACGACCAAAACCAGCACAATCAGCACGAAGGTTACGCGGTTGGAAACTGGCGCTCGCATATAATAATCGACTGCGCGAAATGCCATAAGCCAATGGCAAGCCACAACACCGACAACGCTATCTGCAATGGATGCACAACTAATAATTTAAAAGAGGGCGAATAATGCAAGAAATAGGGAAGCATCAGTTTTATAAGTTAGGCGGTCTATCAAATCCGAAGCTATGGCGAAAGCAATTAAAAAACGGCCAGTGGGCCTATTATGCGGATTATAGTTAATAAAAGAGGTGGCATCATGAGTTTAATTATTGATATTGGTACACGGTTTACAAAAAGAAGTAAGGCCCATAAAGGTAAGGTGTACACTGTAGTGGATGAATTAACGACCACCAATAGAGACGGTGCGATAGTAAAGGTTGAGTTTCTTTGTACTCATGATTTTTATGGTCAGCCAGTTAATAGCAGGGAATGCGCTACGACTATTAAAATGGGGTTAATAGCATGAGTAATTTAAAATAATTTAATCTTGTGCAAACACTTGCAATACGACACGGAATAGCTTATAATGTCTTTGTTGTTTGGGAAGAATCAATTTTGGAGAGAGTTATGAGACTTAAATTAATCGAGATGCCCACCAAAGAATTGGCCCAATCTATCCGGTTATTATATGTTGTCGAAGGCGGCAAGCCGCTAGAGGTCTGGGGAGTTTCCGAAGCCAGTATATACACCACCGTCACACTTTCCAGTGGCAAGAAAAGAAAATTTAGAAACGATACTGGTGCAGTTCTTTACACCACAATGGGCGATCCCAAAATTACAAGAACTTATCCCTAACCCCAAAAGTTAAAAACAAAAATAAACTTGTGCAAACACTTGCAATACGACACGGAATAGCTTATAATGTCTTTGTTGTTTGGGAAGAATCAATTTTGGGAGAAAACATTATGGCTTATCGTGACTCTGCTTTGAATCGCATCGGAGAATTTCTTGAGAAGGACTACGGCAACGGCTTTACTTACGGGGTCAATGAGGACGGTGTTTTTAGTCGGGAAGAATATCCCCATATTGTTTACGTTGGCGGTACTACTGGTCTCGACTATCGTTACGCCAAGGTCTTAAAGACGGTCGCTTATGTTGTTGTGGATGAAGACGAGAACGGTGCTCCGGTTGTTGAAAAGTGGGCGTTGAAGAAAAACCTTTCTTACGGTGATCGTGCTCCGCTTTACACTGGCCACGAACCGCCTTCATGGTTGACCCTTTAATTTTGGAGAGTGCAATGGAATATTTTAGCGAAGAATATCTTGCGTTGGCTGCAAAAACGCCACGTTTAAAATCTTACTCGGAAACTCTTAAAGAAAATACTTTAAAAAGGAGAGCGATAAGAATGGATAGATACGAGACGGTTAAAGCAATGGAAGAATTCGCAAAGCATATGCACGCCTATGGTAGGAGTGACGAGAGCATTAAAAAAGAGCTTATGGATGCTTTAAAGTATGTATTAGAGTCAGAAGATTATAAAGAGGCGAGCAATGAGATTAGCTAATTATTTTACGGGCAAGATAAGGTACGAAGTTATTAAAGGTGGTGAGGTTATTTACTCTGGCTTTGATCGTGCGGAGTTCTACCTCAAGTACGAAGCAATGCCGGATAAGAAAGAGCTTTTTGTAAGAAGTATAAAAGAAACAGGTGTATAAACACTTGCAATACGACACGGAATAGCTTATAATGTCTTTGTTGTTTGGGAAGAATCAGAAACTTGGAGGAGTTATGAGAAGAACATTAAGTAGAGAGTTTTATACCAGCGGCTTAATCGAGCGTGGACATAAAAAGACCGAGGGCGAAGGGTATGTAGTTTACACTTTTGTTAATGAAGAGTCGGGCGATTTTAGAGCCATGTTCTTTGGTGGAAAGCGTGCCAAGCCGGACGGGAATTACTACTACAGTAGTTTAGAAAAACTTAACGCTGGAGTAGAAAGATTTATCGAAAAAATTGCTTCCGACATCGAGTATAAGGAAAAGGTAGCAGCAAAGCGTAAAGAGAAGGTCAAAAAAATGGCCGCCGAAGTCAAGGTTGGAGACATTTACGTAAACAGTTGGGGCTATGACGAGACCCGCGTTGACTTTTACAAAGTGTTGAGTGTGAAAGGTTCGTTTGCTGAGATTGTAGAAATTGGCAGCAAAACCAGCGATGATTACGATGGATTTTACCACAAGTCGTTTGCGGCTCCTGACCTTGTAACTGGCAAGCCAATGCGAAAAAAGATTGGTGAGTACGGCTTCAAAATCAACAGCTACTCGACCGCTAGCAAATGGGACGGTACTGGAAGGCACGAGACTGGCCCTTACGGCGGTCGATAAAACACTCTTAACTAACCGAGGAAGCACTATGAAAAATTTAAAGTTACCGGCAAGCTCAGGTTCCGTTGAAATTAAATTAGACCGAGACCAGTTAAGAGACCTCAAGCATTACTTTGAGGAGAAGGGTATCGAGCACGATTTTGGTGAGGACGTATCGAATAAGCACGCCAACGAAATCGACCAAGCAATAGCTTACTGGTTATTCTTCGACGAAATACAAGAGGCGTAACCATGGAGCCAGTAAGCAAGCAGGAACTTACCGAAGACAAACTAAAAAGGTTTGTGGAAGTCATTAGAAATCATGATTTTTTATATGATTATAGTGATGACGGGCGGGCATACAGGACTGGAGTAAAAAGCCAAGCTAAGATAGATATGATGATTAAAGAGTTTGCGGATTCCGATGAGCGGCTTGGAGCGATAGCAAAAGAATTGTATTTAGTGGTAATGAAAGAGCGGCATCCTTTTATGTACAACTGGACTGAGGATTCCAAGATGCCGCCATTTGAACCTTAATCTTTTTTCATTCTTTTAGCATAAGATAATAAGTTTTCCCCAAACTTTCTCTCAAACCATTGCGCCCAAGTATGTTTATCTTTGGGCGTTTTTTTGTGCCTAACTTTCCAAATGGTTCGAGCGGCGTGGTACTTTATTTCTAAAGCCCACCTTGCTTCCCGCTCGTCTTCGGTCTCGTTAGTAGAGGTCGCCAAGATCAAACTCCTTAACTTCGTCGCCTCTGCCGTAAGGCAGGTATATGTCATCTTCTTTGCACTTTATGCCAATCGCCAAGGCTTGCTCGTTCTTCTCGTCGCCGTAAGCTATTGCTTCGTCACTCAAGGTATAAACGCCATACGGGTAAGGGTGAGCCTTTTCTTGCGCTAAGAAATAAAACTTTTCCGTTGGCAGTCCAACAGCTCGACATGCACGGATATAAAAAGCGGCTTGCTGATAATATCGGAATGAATTGATCGCCGACTTAAAGCCACGAGGGGAAGCGTCCCTAGCGGTTTTTAAATCCCAAACATCTGTGCCGGTATGCCAGTCCAGTTTGCCTTTGCACTGCTGACCGTTCCACATGAAACATAAAGTAAGCTCGACACTATGCTCTGGCTTCGGAATGTAGTCTGCTATAACTTTTCTTCGCTCCATGCACTCGTCATACATTTCTTGCTTAATCGGAGTTTTGTCGCCAACCGTGGCGCACCAGTCTTCGTATTCTTGTTTGCCTATTTTGGTTCTACGGTTAAAGTCCGGAGAGATGATAAACTCTTCGTCGAACTTATGGTGCTCAAGAAATACAGTGTGCTGCACTCGACCTTCCAACAGTGCCGGTGATTCATTAAAGCCCCTGCTATTCTTCCAAGAGTAGGGACATTTAATGATCGAGGTGAGATCGTGACTACGCCAAGCCGGTATGCTCGCATAAGTTGGATAGTCTAAGTCTTCGTAAATTCCTACTTTAAATTCCATGTTAGTTATCTCTTTTAGGGTAAGGTTTTATTAAGTGTGATATTTTTGATGCGTGATATTTTTTTTCTTTCTTGCTACCTCTGAAAGCAAAATACCTGCCCTTTGAGTTTTGCTTTACTTTTTCGACATCGGGATAATGCTTTTTTATTTCTTCCATTTTAGTAGTGCCGAACTTTAACCGCATAGCTCTTGAGCCGTACAACTTACCATTAATTAAAAAGCCGTCACGATCACCTTTGCGGCTGTTCACATTTGGATTAGCATCTCTCATTGAACCAATGTAGTCAAAGCCGCAAGCCTGATAGATTGTGCCTATCTCACCAGCCATATCATCGACCGTGCAGGTAACAACCTTATATTTTTCTGGCAACATAGACATAGACTGCCTAATTAGTTTGCTGGCTGAGTGCGGATGCGCCCAGTGAACACAAGCCCCACGGTTCAATAAAATAATTTTTCCAGTGTAGTCGTAAGGATTCCAGCGGCCAAGGTTTTCAATATACTCTGGGCCATAAGTGACCACACCAGCGCAAACATCGTCAAAAAATATTCCGTAAGCGTACCAATTTATTGCGGCCATACATCCTAGCCATTCGTACTCTTCAATAATTTTTTTTGCCAAGGGGAAGTCTATCTGTCTAACTTCAGCCTTTTTAATGTCCGTGTCGATGTCTTGCCACCAGCCAGAGAAAAGATCAGTGTCTTGTTCAGCGGCTTTCTTATCTCGAATTTTTTTTTGATGGGCTATCATTTCGAGGATCATCTCCCATAGAGTAGCGCAAGTACCAGATAGCTTTCTTCTTGTCTTGGATAGAAAGTTTACCTTTCTTGTTCATTCTCCAGACGTATTTAAACGCTGCGACTTCAGCATACTTCTTCACAACGTCTTCACCAAATACTTCAGCCATGGCATCAATACATTCGATATTATCCAAGGCATAGTGCTTTGGCTGGTTTACCATGTCTTCTTTAATTACTTTTTCAACTATTCTCTTCTTAATCATAGATCACCCAAATAAGTTATAGACCCAAACAGGCCAGCCAAAGAAAAGCGCATAAGCGCCAGTGATTGCGCCTATAAAAGTGACAGGCGGTAAAAAAGAAAGTGCGAACATGAGGAAGCTAATGTTTAACGCTAGCCAGAGCCAGTGCATAAGCCCAACCCAAAAAAGAATGACTGCGAATAAAATACCGAAGCCAGTTAAGGTGGTAAATATATTGTTCACTTGTGAACTCCTATTAGATTATAACGAGCAGCAAGACAGACTGATGTCCGCCCCGCTGCACTCAAGCGTTGACGGGGTTTTTTTTAAAACGGTATATCGTCGTCTAAAAACTCTTCTTCTGCCTGCGGCTTTGCTGTTTTTTGAAGAGCAAGATTAGCAACACCGGCGAGACCAGCATTGGGATCAGCAGCAGCGGGTGCGGTAGATTGCTGTGCTAAACCTTTACGCTCTGCGGCTTTGACTTCATAAGAGTCGGTGATCATGTCGTGAATGAAAGGCGGTAAACCTTCATATACGTCACACATACGCTTAGAAGAAGCGCAAGAATGGCCAGAGAATTCTTTGGCATACTCTTCAAGATCAAAAACTTCTTGCTCGTTCTTAGATGCAGACTTTTTAGCACCGCCGTCTGGTTTAAAGATAGAGACAACAGTAGCCCGACCATTAGCGTTGTGCTTAACCTCAAGATCGCAGCTAACGCCGAGAATGTTGGTCAAGTCAAAACCTTTAAGTTCTTCGGCAGTGAAAGACTTGCCACGCCAGCTTTTTAAATCTTTATGTAGGTTTGAGTTCTCATTGAGTGAGAGCGTGTACTGTTTATTAATACTGAATGGACGGCCATCGTCCATAGGCATGTTGGTTAGTTCCCAGTAAATAAAGATAGAGTGACGTTTTTTAGGGTCTTCTTCTTTAAATTGTTCTTCCCTTGTGCCGGTGTCTACAATTTTATAACATACTGCGCTGTGCGTACCTTCGGGTACAACTTCATAAGTTCCTTCGCTTGAGCTTACAGTTAGTGCCATTTCTAAATACCTCTTGTTGTTTGCAAATGTTTGCACTATTATACACATCAAAATAAACCCTGCAAGGAAAATATCAGAATGGCATTAACCGTCAAGGCAGCAGACCATAAAGACCGATCACGGCCATTAACCGGAGACGCGAGACACGAATTTGAACAATTTTTAGAAGGCAACGGGATGACCCCAGACCCCAAGAAGGGTTTGATTATTGACGGCTCAGTTGGTCGTGG
>JGI20154J14316_10004634_pt1 | contig 10471 bp, 8 predicted proteins | sample COG_04_FD_14316 | JGI IMG/M metagenome (IMG submission 14316) | reverse complement strand
AAAAACACTAATTATGGCAGGAGCAAAATTATCCGCAAGGCAAAAGATGATCAACCTCATGTACCTGGTATTTATCGCTATGTTGGCGCTAAACATGGGAAAAAAAGTTCTGTCTTCTTTTGGCTACTTAAATGAGAAATTAGAAGAATCAAACACCTCAGTTGGCAGAGACAATGAACTAGTATTGGCGGATTTGCGTACAAAAGCATCTGAACAAGAAGAAAAATACGCGGAACTAAACAACCAAGCGATGCAGATTCACTCGCTTTCAACGGATTACCATATTTATCTACAAGCAGTCAAAGATACGCTGCTGAACTCTCTAAAACCTGAATTGCAAAGTGACTACGAATCCATGGATTCGGAATCAGCAGGAGATGAGTATTTTTTCACAGGAGAGAGGTTGACAGACAACGGAGCACGCTTTGTATCAAAGATCAACAGTTACCGTGAACGCGTAATTGCAGTGCTTGGAGACAGTATCAAGGCAGACATCCGGAACAACTTAAACAAGCGTTTCAAAACAGATGACGTTGATTTGGAAAATGGATTGAAACAACCGTGGATCCGAAACCGTTACGAAGGATTTCCTTTGGTGGCAACCTTGACCAATATTTCCGTAATCCAATCGGATATAAAAACTTCGGAAAAAGAAATCTACAATTCTTTGTTAGGGAGACAGCTTTCCAAAGATGCTTCGATAGATGAAAATACTTACAAAGCGATTGTTTTGCCTAGCAAGCCTGCTTTTTTTAAAGGAGAAACCTTTGAGGGAACCATAGTTTTAGGACGTTACGATGCCAGTTTGAAACCAGACAAGGTTGTTATCAATGGCAAAGAAATCAAAGACAGAGAAAACGGCGCAGCTTTGGTAAAATTCAAAGCTGGGAAAGTGGGGGAAAATCCGATTAAAGGAAGTTTTATTTTCAAACAAGGTGGAGAATTGGTTAACATTCCAGTCGAATCCTCTTATTTGGTGATTCCAAAACCCAACTCTGCTGTCGTTTCTGCCGACAAAATGAATGTAGTCTACCGCGGAGTTGAAAACCCCATCACCATTTCCATGCCGGGAGTCTCTGACAACAAAGTCAAAGCTGTTGCGGTGGGATTGAAACAAGTAAAAGGAACAAAATACATCTTAAAACCGGCCAAAGGGAAACAAGTTGCCATCAATGTTTCAGGGACTACAAGTGACGGAACGGTGATCAATTCCCCTCCAGTTATTTTTAGAATCAAAGACATGCCGCCTCCAGCAGCCTCAATCAGAGGGAAGTTCGGAGTCATTTCCATCCCCAAATCGAGTCTGATAAAAGCTAAAATTGATGCCAAAATGATGGACTTTGATTTTGATATGAAATTGAAAGTATTGGGCTTCAAACTTAAGATTCCTGGACAAGCAACTATTTTAATCAAAGGATCTCGATTGAATTCTCGAGCTCAAAAAGCGTTAGTCAAAGCCCGAAGAGGCGATGTCATCAATATTTTTGATGTCAAAACAGTAAACATTGACAATCCGAGCTATAAGATGAAAAGAGCACTTCCTTTGAATGTAGAAATTACGAATTAAAGAGGTCTGGTTGAGGTTGAATGAGTGCATTAGAAATTGAGTTGAAAACTAACGTGCGGTAGTTGTATAAACCCGCTGTATCATAAATTGAAAAACATGAAGAATCTGAAAAGTTGTTTGTTCATAGGACTTTCCTTTTTGATGACTGCCACGACCTTTGCGCAGTCACATTTTAATATATTGAATGCAAAAACTCCTGATGAAATAGGAAAAGTTCCCGTTGAGCGTCAAATTGCGGACCAAGATACACCTTTGGCTTATTGGCATATAGACGATCGTGATGTTTTGTGGTCAAAAATAGTTTGGGAACACATCGACCTCAATCAAAGAATCAACCTTCCTTTGTACTTCCCAATTGATACAACATACGTTGTATCTGATAGAAGATCACTTTTTTATACCCTGCTCAATGGAATCAAAAAAGGAAAGATAAAAGAAGTATACGAGGATTCATTTTTCAAGTCTCGAATGTCAGTCAAAGACATCGAACAAAGAATGGTTCGAGTAGATACTTCAGATTACGCATTTGAGTTGTTGAATTCAGGAGAGACAAATATCCAAGACGGCATTGACGTGACACGTATCCAAGCTCAAGACATTGATGGGTATCAAATCAAAGGCATTTGGTATTTTGACAAACGGCAAGGAGAAATGAAATACCGCATGTTGGCGATTGCCCCGATGGCGCCGGACGTTCAAATATGGGTAGAGAAGACATGCAATCTGATGAGAGTTTGCCTTTGTTTTGGGTGTATTATCCCAGTGCGCGCCAAGTACTGCACGAGTCTTCAGTTTTTAACGAAAAGAATCCAAGAGCATCGATTACGTTTGATGACTTGCTAAATGCAAGAAGGTTCAGTGCTTTGATTCTACGGGAACAAAACATGTATGGAAATAGGGCCATTTCCGATTACATCCAAGGAAATGCGACTCAACAAGTATTGGAATCTGAACGCATCAAAGAACACATCCGCAACAAAGAATTGGACATGTGGAACTATTGATTCCCAAGTATTAAGAATTTCATTAGCTCTTGTATGCAAATGCAAGGGTTTTTTTTATAAAAGAAGTCATGGAAGTGGAATATGTACTTGTCGGTTTTGGTTTGGCAGGCTTGGCTTTTGCCACTGTTTTGGAAGAACAACAAAAATCGTTTGTAGTTTTTGAAGATGCCTCACAAACTTCTTCCAATGTGGCTGGTGGAGTCTACAACCCTGTTATTTTAAAACGATTTACACCTGTTTGGCAAGCCAAAAGTCAATTGGAAGTCGCCCTGCCTTTTTATCAAAAATGGGAAGAAAAATTAGGGAAAACCTACGACCATAAATTCGATACCTACCGAATATTTTCTGCCATTGAAGAACAAAACAATTGGTTTTTAGCAGCTGACAAGCCACTCCTCTCTCCATATATGGACTCCAAAGTGATTTGGGAAACTTACCCTGGGTTGAAGTCCAAGTATGGATTTGGAAAATTGCAACACACCGGTAGGATTGATACCAAGTCCTTGCTTTCCGATTGCAAAACCTATTTTGAAAGCCAACAAGTAATGCGCTATGAGTCCTTTGATTACGAAGCCCTTGATTTGAGCTCTGGGGAAGTCACCTACAAAGACATCAAGGCAAAGAGAGTCGTTTTTTGTGAAGGGTACGGCATGCATCAAAACCCATTTTTCAAGCACTTGCCGATGCAGGAAGTAAAAGGAGAACTGTTGACCATTCACGCTCCCTTGTTGGAAGTTGATTTCTTAGTCAAAGCAGCCGTATTTTTGTTGCCATTGGGCAACCACTATTACAAAGTGGGGGCTACGTTTCACTGGAAAGACAAAAGCTTGGCGACCACCGAAGCTGGGAAAAAAGAGTTGCAAAATAAATTGGCCTCCTTTATGACCGTTCCCTACACAATTGTAGAGCAGTCTGCTGGGATACGTCCTACAGTCAAGGACAGAAGGCCTTTGCTTGGCGTACATCCCAAGCACACACAATTGGCCTTGTTCAATGGATTGGGAACCCGAGGCGTGATGATTGCCCCAAAGATGGCCCAAGAGCTCTACCAACATCTTTCAGAAGGAACACCTCTTGAAGAAGAGATCGACCTGCGGCGTTTTTCGAACAAAGGGGAAAGTCAAGCCTAAAAAAAAAGTTTCAAAAGTTCATCGAGTGGATTTCTGTTTGGACAGGGCACCTGGGTCGTAGGACACAAAAAGGTTGATCCAGATCAATCTTGCAAGTTTAAGATTTAGAGGAGTTGCAAGGATAAGCACGAGGGTTATGCTCGCAAACGTGTACAGTAAGTCAATGCCCAAAAGCTGGTTGCTGATCAGAAACACCGCGATGGCAAGTGCCACACTCAAGCCATAGGCAACATACATCGCTCCAAAATAAAAGGAAGGTTCGAGCATGTATTTCAAATTGCATGCGGGGCAATTTTCATGAATTTTTGTAACTTTTAGCGGGTGCAAGCTTTTTTTGTAAATAAAAAACGCGCCTTCGTGGCATTTCGGGCATTTGAAATAAAAAATACTGAAGATTTTACGTCCCTTTTTTAAAAACATTGTTTTTTTGTTTTGACATTGTATAAGTTCCCTAAAACTATTGGGGAATCGAGGATTCAAAAATGTAAAATTTATGATAGCTTTGCAAAAATAAATCAATTCTAACAAACGATTCATTCTATAGATGCTCAACATACACAATTTAACAGTTTCTTTTGGAGGAGAAGACCTTTTTTCTAAAATCACTTTCAAATTAGAAAAAGGCAATCGGGTCGGTTTGGTAGGTAAAAATGGTGCAGGGAAATCCACCCTTTTGAAGGTCATCTCTGGAGATATCGAAAATGACGGCGGTACGCTCGCTCTGGAAAAAGAAGTCAAGATCGGATTTCTGCGTCAAGACATTGATTTTGTGCAAGGTAGAACGATTTTGGAAGAGGCCTACCAAGCTTTTGAAGAAATTGTGGATTTGGAATCAAAGCTGGCCCAAATCAATGAAGAATTGGCAACACGTACGGATTATGAAAGTGACTACTATACCCAGTTGATCCATGATTTGGATACAGTCTCTACGCGCTATGAACTTTTAGGAGGGTACAATTACCAAGGCGATACCGAAAAGATTTTACAAGGTCTGGGATTCCAACGAACTGATTTTGACAAGCTGACGGACACCTTTTCTGGTGGTTGGCGCATGCGGATTGAATTGGCAAAATTGTTGTTGCAGAAAAACGACATTTTGTTGCTTGATGAGCCTACCAATCACTTGGATATTGAGTCGATTATTTGGTTGGAGAACTTTTTAAAATCCTATGCGGGTGCCATTGTCTTGGTGTCGCATGACAAGATGTTTTTGGACAATGTAACCAACAGAACCATTGAAATATCTCTGGGGAAAATATACGATTATAAAAAGCCCTATTCTCAATATTTGGTCTTGCGACAAGAAATCAGAGAAAAGCAATTGCAATCTCAGAAAAACCAAGACAAAGAAATCAAAGCCAAACAACAGCTGATTGAAAAGTTTCGCGCAAAAGCCAACAAAGCTTCCATGGCGCAGTCCTTGATCAAACAGTTGGACAAAGTAGAGCGCATCGAAGTAGACGTGGAAGACAATGCCGTGATGAATGTCAAGTTTGGAGTTTCCAAACAACCTGGAAAAGTAGTGGTAGAAACCAAAGCCTTGTCAAAAAGCTATGACGACAAACAGGTTTTGAGCAATGTAAATTTGTTGATAGAGCGTTCCGCTAAAATTGCTTTTGTAGGTCAAAACGGTCAAGGAAAATCAACCTTAGCCAAAATGATGGTCAATGAAATTGATTATGACGGAGCGATCAAATTGGGGCACAACGTGGAAATTGGTTATTTTGCTCAAAACCAAGCAGAGTATTTGGACGGAGAAAAGACCCTGTTAGCGACCATGGAGGATGCTGCGAACGACGGAAATCGGATGCGAGTTCGAGACATGTTAGGGTCTTTTTTGTTTGGGGGTGACGATGTAGAAAAAAAGGTAAAAGTGCTGTCAGGAGGCGAACGGAATCGTTTGGCAATATGCAAAATGTTGCTCTCTCCATTCAACGTGCTGATCATGGATGAGCCGACCAACCACTTGGACATTTCTTCAAAAAACGTCTTGAAAAAAGCCTTGCAACAATTTGAAGGAACCTTGATTTTGGTGTCTCACGACCGTGATTTTTTACAAGGGTTGACCGACAAAGTTTTTGGTTTTAAAGACAAAGTGATCAAAGAATATTTAGGGGACATTGATTACTTCTTAGAGGAACACAAACTAGAAAACCTTCGGGAGGCTGAAAAAAAGACCAAAGTCCACATGCCAAAAAGCTCCAAAAAGGAGGCACATTCTTTGAACCGCCAACAAGAGAAAGCGTTGAAACAACTCAAAAACAAATTGAGCAAAATAGAAAACGAGATTTCAACTGTTGAAAAGGAAATTCTAAACATGGATGCGGAATTGTCAGAAGCTTCTGAGAGTGGCATGCCAACGGTTTCTTTTTTTGAAAAATACCAAGAGAAAAAAGACCTCTTGGAATTGTTGATGGAAGACTGGGGAGCATTGGACGATGAGGTGGGTGCTTTCTCTTAAAACCCTATTTTTGGCCCGCATAACACCCGTTTGCAGATGTATTTAAAACCTTTACAGAGTCAAACTCAACCTATCTTTCTGCCCGAATTGACCGCGAAAGGCGTGTCTCTTTTTGTGCAGAGAGAAGACTTGTTACATCCAAACATTTCGGGAAATAAATACCGAAAATTGGCCTACAACATAGAGGAGGCCAAACGCCTAGGTAAAAGGCAACTTCTGACTTTTGGAGGGGCTTACTCCAATCATATTTTGGCAACGGCCAGTGCGGGAAATGAATTTGGTTTTGAAACCATCGGGTTCATACGAGGAGACGAGTTGGGCTTAGCGATTGACAAAACTTTGAAGTCAAATAGCACCCTGCGTGCTGCCAAAGATTTTGGCATGCAACTTCGATTTCTTTCTCGTTCTGACTACCGTATGAAAGAGGAGGCTCTTTTTTTAGAGCGTTTGCAAAAAGAATTTCCAGATGCCTATTTTCTTGCTGAAGGAGGTAGCAATGCGCTCGCTGTTCAAGGTTGTGAAGCCATTTTAAACAAGGATGCTGCATGCGACGTTGTCTGTGTTGCGGTGGGAACGGGAGCTACCATTTCAGGAATCATCAACAGCACTGAAGAGGGACAGCAAGTATATGGGTTTCCTGCCTTAAAAGGGGACTTTTTAGCATCTAAGATACGGGAGTACACTGCCGATAAGGACCAATGGCAATTGGTGGAAGCCTATCATTTTGGCGGCTATGCCAAAACAACTCCTGAATTGATTGCTTTTATGAATGCTTTTAAAGCCGCGACAGGCATCTTATTGGACCCCGTTTATACCGCTAAAATGATGTACGGCGTGTTGGATTTGGTCCGCAAAAATCACTTCCCTAAAGGAACAAATATTTTGGCCATTCACACAGGTGGCATCCAAGGAATCGCAGGGGTGAATGCCTTGTTGACAAAAAAAGGACAGCCCTTGATTGAGGTCTGAATTGTATAGGTTAAATTATTTCAGTAACATTGACTTTTGAAAACAGCAAACCAACAACACATGTCTCTTAGCATCTCATTAGTACGATTCAAACACTTTTTTTGCCGCTCTTTTTTAGCTGCTTTTATCTCTGGATTTTTTTTTGTGAGTTGTGGCTCTTCAAAAAAAGGCAAATCAGCAACTCGCACATGGCCAAAGATTGAGATTGTAAAAACAAACAACAAATCGGTAAACAAAGAAATCTCAAAATTAAAAAAGAAAGGTGCGCAATTAGACATGCGTACCGTTGCTTACATCAGCAAGTATGCACTTGTTTCTATGGAAGAGATGAAAAAAGCTAAAATTCCTGCCAGCATCACATTGGCTCAGGGGATTTTGGAATCGGGAAGGGGACTCAGTAGGTTGGCTTTGAAATCCAACAACCATTTTGGTGTCAAATGCCACAAGGGGTGGAAGGGAAAAACCGTTCGTCATGACGACGATAAAAAACAAGAGTGTTTTCGAAAGTACAAAGCCGTATCTGAATCTTATAAGGATCACTCACGATTTTTAAAAACCCGATCTCGGTACGACTTTCTTTTTGACTTGAAAAGAGACGATTACAAAAGGTGGGCCAAAGGCTTGCGAAAGGCAGGGTACGCAACAGACAAAAAATACGCAGATCGTTTAATTAATCTGATTGAAACCTACGAACTCTACAATTTTGACAAGATTGTTCTCAAGAAAAAAATAAAAAAAAGAACTTCGAAAAACAAAAAACTGTACACTGTCCGAAAAGGAGATACATTGTATTCGATTTCACAAAAATACAAAATCACAATTGCACAATTGAAATCTTGGAACCAACTGGATTCTAGTGCAATCAACCCTACCCAGCAGTTGCGCGTCGAGTAATTCCTTTTGCGGTCTTTGTTCTGTCTCAAAAAGTGTTTTTACGACTGCAAGTTGAGGTTTTCTTTTCTCGAGTACAAGGCGTTCAAAAAAAAACCCACTCTACGAATAGAGTGGGAAAATTGCTATGAAAAAGAAGTTGGTGTGGTACACCAACGCTAACAAATATAGGGAAAAATTGCAGCTGAAAATCGTTTTGATTTTAATTTTATGGCTGTAAAGACACGTTATAAAACTATGTTTATCAAAGAGATGCGTTTTTTTACTTCTCAACTTAGACCAATGTTACAAAAAGACCTGCTTCTGTTTTGGAAACTGCAGCTGAGTTCTTTTTTGTCAACCCCTTGATTGTTTTGTCCCATTTTTTATTGCTCAAACCTGATTTTTCTTTTAGTTCGCTTAGTAAGACAGGGCTGTTTTCTTTCAAAAGACCCAACAATTCTTTTTCTTCATCGGTCAAAACAACTCCTGTTTTTTCTGGGCGCATTTGAGGGAAAAACAAGACTTCTTGAATCGAACTATTGTTTGTCAAGAGCATCACCAGACGATCGATACCGATGCCGATACCAGAAGTAGGAGGCATGCCGTATTCCAACGACCGGATAAAATCATGGTCGATAAACATCGCCTCATCGTCCCCTTTTTCAGACAGTTTCAATTGCTCCTCAAAACGTTCTTTTTGGTCAATAGGGTCGTTGAGCTCTGAATAGGCATTTGCCAATTCTTTTCCGTTTACCATCAATTCAAAACGTTCCGTGAGTTCCTTGTTGTCTCTGTGTTCTTTGGTCAAAGGACTCATCTCTTTGGGGTAGTCAGTGATGAATGTAGGTTGTATGTAGTGGTGTTCGCATTTTTCTCCAAACAATTCGTCGATTAGTTTTCCAACTCCCATACTTTCTTCCACTTCAACACCCACTTTTCTACAAACTTCTTTCAATTCATCTTCCTTCATGCCCGCCACGTCATAGCCTGTATGGATTTTAATGGCTTCAAGGATGGGGACTCTAGGGTAAGGAGCTTTGAATTCAATGGTGTGGTTTCCTACTTGAACAGCGGAAGATCCGTTGGAATCGGTAGCAACTTTTTCAAGCAATTGCTCAGTCATCTCCATCATCCAATGGTAATCTTTGTAGGCCACGTACAATTCCATAACCGTAAATTCGGGGTTGTGTGTTTTGTCCATCCCTTCATTTCTAAAATCTTTGGCAAACTCATAGACGGCATCAAAACCACCGACAATCAATCTTTTCAAATAGAGTTCATTGGCAATACGCAAATACAAGGGAATGTCTAGTGCATTGTGATGGGTCTTAAAAGGCCGTGCAGCAGCGCCACCTGGAATGGGTTGCAATATGGGTGTTTCTACTTCCAAATAGTCGCGTTCGTTGAAAAACTGACGGATGGAATTGGTGATTTTGGTTCGTTTGAGAAAGGTCTCTTTTACATGGTCGTTTACAATGAGGTCTACATAGCGTTGTCTGTATCTCAATTCAGCATCGCTAAAGGCATCGTGTACTTTTCCAGAGGCATCTGTTTTGACCACGGGAAGCGGGCGTAAGGACTTTGACAAGAGGGTTAGTTTGTGAACAAAAACAGAGGGTTCTCCTACTTGAGTTTTGAACACCTTTCCTTCGATTCCGAGGATGTCACCGATGTCTAAAAGTTTTTTAAAAACATCGTTGTACATGCTTTTGTCATCGCCGCTTGCTATTTCGTCCCTGTTTACATAAATCTGCATGCGCCCCGTGCTGTCTTTTAGTTCAGCAAAGGAGGCTTTTCCCATCAGTCTTCGGCTCATCATTCTTCCAGAAATCACGACGTTTTTACCTTCGTAATTTTCGAAATCACCAACAATGGATCCAACGGTTGCGGTGGATTTGAATTCTTCTGCAGGGTAGGGGTTGATTCCTAAGTCACGTAGCTTTTGAAGAGATTCTCTTCTCACAATTTCTTGTTCTGATAGGTGCATGTTCGTTTTGTTTAAAGGCCAATAGATTTGCCTGCAAAGATACTTAAGAATTGCGAATTACAAATGCGAAATGCCATTTTATGAAGAGCGACTTCTTTTGAAAAGAGTTCTTTTTAGGATGTTGTCGAAAAAAAATGTAGATTTGTTTGTTGTTTTTTAGGAAGCAACAGTGTGTTGTTTTGTCATTTTTAGTAAAAAATGATGTGGTTTTTGTTGAAACCAGTGGAAAGCTTCCCTTTTTTGGGTTGCTTTTTTTTTGTTTTTTTTAGAGAGAAACTCCGTCTGGATTCAATTCGTCTCAAATAATTACGAGAAAAACACCTTCCGATGTGTCCAAAAAATTTGGACAAAATACCAAAAAAATACAACACTGATGACGGCTTTCAAAGCGGTAGAAAACAAAAACCCAACAAAGGAGCCTGTAGCTGCTTTTAGCGCTTTGGAAACCTCTTTGGGATTTTCTGTGAGTTCGCCCAAAAA
>JGI20154J14316_10004620_pt1 | contig 10496 bp, 8 predicted proteins | sample COG_04_FD_14316 | JGI IMG/M metagenome (IMG submission 14316) | reverse complement strand
TCGGCGGCGAAAGCTAATTACCCCGTTGAGGTGCGGATGCAGCCGGGGTATGACCATTCCTTTTATTTCATCAGCAGCTTTATTGCCGAGCATATGGCTTTTCATGCGCGACATCTGCTGATACCTTAGCCCCGGGTTCTGCGCTGCGGGCTATCACCCTGCAGCGCAGTCGGGTCCCGGTTTTTTTAGGCGAGGCTGGTCAGTCGCGCCTGGGCTGTTGCATATTCTTGACTCAGCCGTTCCACCAGTTCACCCGCCGAGACAATAGCGGTTACGGCACCGATGCCCTGGCCACAGCCCCAGATATCTTTCCAGGCTTTAGCCTCGGCGTTGCCCCCTGAGCCGAAGTTCATCTGCGAAGCATCGCTGACGGGCAGGTTCTGTGGATCGAGACCATTGGCTGCAATTGACGGCGCCAGATAGTTGCCATGGACCCCGGTAAAAAGATTGGTGTAGACAATGTCACTCGCAGCATAGTCTACCAAGGCCTGTTTGTAGTCCAGGTCAGCATTCGCCTCTTTGGTCGCGATAAACGCAGAGCCAATATAAGCCAGATCGGCGCCCATGGCCTGGGCTGCCAGTACCGCGTTGCCATTGGCGATGGAGCCTGACAATAATACGGGGCCGTCGAACCAGGCGCGAATTTCCTGGATCAGGGCAAAGGGTGACAGAGCGCCAGCATGGCCGCCGGCACCGGCTGCGACAGCGATCAAACCATCGGCACCTTTTTCGATGGCTTTTTTAGCAAACCGGTTGTTAATGATGTCGTGCAGCACAATGCCGCCCCAGCCATGCACGCGATCATTGATCGCCACCTGCGCGCCTAAGGACGTGATGACGATAGGTACCTGGTACTTCTCGCACAGATCCATATCCTGTTCGAGCCGGTCATTGGATCGGTGGACGATCTGGTTGACGGCAAAAGGCGCCGAGGGCCTATCCGGATTGGCTTCATCATAGGCTTTGAGTTCGCTGGTGATGCGGTCTAACCATTCGTCCAGGACCTCGATGGGGCGGGCGTTCAGGCTGGGGAAAGAGCCAACAATACCGGCCTTACACTGGGCGATGACCAAATCGGGATTAGAAATAATGAATAAAGGCGCGGCCACCACCGGAATGCGTAGTTTGCCGACCATGATATTTGGAATTGCCATAAGTAAGGTTCTCGAGTTCAGTGAATAATATGCAGATTGTTGCATAAGACAAATTATATGCAACTATTTGCATAAAAATTTTTGTATTAATTCGCTTCACCGTTACACTGCAAGGAACGCGACTACCGGCTTCGACGCTCTTCATGTCCTTATCCCATGCAATTTTAACGGCGCTGCTCGATGAGGATCTGACGGGCTATGCCTTGGCGAAGCAATTCGATGTGTCTCTCGGGTTTTTTTGGCAGGCCTCGCACCAACAGATTTACCGTGAGCTTAAAGTCTTGCACCAGGCTGGTAGGGTCGACGTGCGAGAAGTGCCGCAGCATGGCAAGCCAGATAAGCGGGTTTATTCGTTGACGCCGCACGGTCGGCAGATGTTGGAATCCTGGATCATGGAGTCCACGCGACCACGAGGGACCAAGGATGAGCTCTTCATCAAGCTATATAACGTCGGTTCAGTGCCCGTCGAGTTGATCGTCAAGGCAGTCAAACAGCGCCAGGCGGAACACGCTGGCAAACTAGAGCTGTATCGAAAAATTGAAGCTCGTAACTATGCCCAGCCTTTGACCTTATCCGATCGAAAAAAAGGTATCTATTTATCCCTGTTGGCCGGTATTCGGCAGGAGCAAACGGCTTTAAGCTGGTGCGAGGATGCGTTGGATTTATTGGCAACCGTGAAGTCCTAAACTGTCGTTACGGTGTGGTTGCAGCGTGACCGACATCTTGATGACACTGGATGCACGTGGCGCCGGAAGAAAATGCATTGCTGTGCACCTGTCGCGCTATTTTTGACTGCTGGTCGAGGTCCATTGTCGTGTCTTGATGACAGCCCCGACAAGCGGCGGAGTCCGATGCTTGCATCTGGTCTCGAACTCGTTGGGCCATCATGGGTTGACGCGCCGCATATTTTTCGGGCGTATCAATAGTACCCAACAGGGTATGATAAACCTCACGCGCAGCTTCAATTTTTCTCGCTACTCTGGCGACAAAAGCGCGAGGTTCATGGCAGTCAGCGCAAGTCACATGAATCCCTGTGCGGTTGCTGGCATGGACTGTAGATCGGGTGCCTTTATAAGCGTAATCGCGCATTTCGTGACAAGCTATGCAGAAAGATTCCGTGCTGGTGGCTTCCAGACTCCATTGGAACCCAAGGGTCAGAACGACACCCGCCAGCAAGCCCATTGACAACAGTACAGCGTGGCGCCTGATAACTTGCCAGGTACGATTTATCCATGTCATGGTGCTGGCGCTCCTCGTTTGATAAAGACCCGGCGACGGTTTTATGCCAGTTGAGTCTCTGTACTACTCTAAGACGTTGATGTCCTGGCGAAGCTGATTTGTGTCAACTTGCCAACGCCGGCTATGAGCTGCCTTGTTTGACGGTTTCATGCCGGTTTCATTCCGATTTCAGCCCGTGTACAGCGCTAACATCGCTAATACGACCTGGCCCATGGCAGATTACGCAAGACTCACTATTGCTGGACGACTGGGTTGCAGTGAAATCAGCGCCGTTTTGCAGCATATGAGTGCCAGCTATCTCACTATCGTGACAACTGCTACAGACCGATGTTGTGGCCGAGATCATCAGGTCGTCGGCATAGTTACTTGCGTCGGCACCGCTGTCATACGTGGATGCCAGCACGCCGGTCGCCAGCGGCAGGGTATAGGAGTCATTGACGTGGCAGGCATTACAGTTCGACAGGTTGCCTGGGTACTGAACCTCCGCCGTGCTGTACAGTGTTGTGTCCAGTAATAAGGGTTGCTGGCGCATTCTGGATGCGTGGATGCCATGAATCATGCTTTTGAAGTCTAGGGATTTCTGGTTGGCGGTGGCGAGCCTTGGGTTATGACAGCCCTGACAACCGGTCTGAGCGTTAGCGCGATTTTCGCCATGGGCTGAGGTCAAGCCATGGCAATGGTTACATTTTTCATCGCTAACCACCTGGCGCCTTGGAGTTGCGGTGCCGTCTGTGATGCTGAACCAGGTGGGCGTTGTGATCAAAGGAATCCGTTCATTGATGCCGTTAAATCGACCTTCGAAGATCAGCATGCCGCTGCCAGTAGTTGACGTTGGAATTGGTGTGGTTGAGGTTAGGGTGTAGCTGCCGTCACCTACGGCCACCGCCAGGCTTGGCGCATCTGTGCGATTGTAGTTGGCATCTGCCGAGCCACTATTGGTGAAGTCGGCGGTAGGCCAGGCAATGGCGGCCCTTAGCCGACTGATAACGCTGCTGGTGATATCGAGAGCGGCATTGCCGCTCTGCGGATTCGTTAGCGAGAAGTGGATGACGGGAAACTGGCCAGGTGCCGTCTGAGTAATAGTGTGCACAATGATCGCAAATTGTGCGGTTCCCTCAACCCGCTCATTAAAGTGATCGCTGGCGATAGTGCCCGCGATGCCAGCAGCGCTGTGACAACTCTGGCAGCCACTGTTGTCCACCTGGTCGCCGAAGTGGGTGGCGAAGTTCAGGTCGTCGTGACAGGCGCCGCAGGCTTCTCTAGACGGGACTTCGGACCAGTTATCACCGTCCTGGGTCAACGTGGGTGTATGAATCTTGGCACTCTGGGTGGCAGTGCCAGCGTGACAGGTGCCACAGTTGCGGTTGTCCTGGGAAAAGATGACTTCGCTAAAGTCGATCAGCCGATCGCCAAACCCATAAACCTGATAGGGGTCGCCATTGATGACACTTGGTAAATCACTGCCTTGGTGAATCTTATGAATCATAACCTTGAAGTCGAGGCTGGCGCCAGAGTTGGGTTCTGTGGAGACCGGGTTGTGACACAGAACACAGACCTGCATGTCGTTGTAGTAGCCGCCGTGGGCTGCCAATGTCTGATGACAGCTGTTACAGCTTTCATTGGCGACAATGTCGCGATGGGCAAGCCCCGTGCTCGATTGTGTTGCAGGAATCCAGTCGTAACTCGGATTACTCACCGGACCGCCTGAGAATCGGATACCTACTCGATGGGTCAGCAATGGCTCGAAGCTTACCGCCAAAGGTGTGGTGATTTGCGCGATATCAGTGTTAAACAAATAGGTATAGGTGCCATCTCCATGATCCGTCAGGGTGCCGTCACGCTCAGCGGTGGCCTGAATGGCGGTGGGTTTATCGGGATTGACGCGGGGCACTGCAAGGCGGTTGACGTAGCTCTGCCAATAGCTACTGTCGCCATCTGTGCCAGGTACCAGTTTGGCAATATGGAATCTAACATTGGCGTTAGTCAGGCCTGTCAGACCAATGCCATCGCCATTCACCAAGGTAAAATCCACTAACGGCGCTGAATTAATCCGAACTGCCGTGATCGTCGCGATCACCTGTTCCGCCTTGGCATATTCGTTAGGTAGGCTGGGTGCGGGTAGCACAGGGGTTGGCGTCACCGGGCCATTAGGTGCGACGGGGCCGGGGCTGACCTGGGGTGCGGCGATACCGCCACCACCACCGCCACAGCCAGTTAGCAATAGTATTACTAGAACAGCAACAACAGCTGAGGGTAAGCGAGGCGTGAAAAGTGACTGACCATAGCGTCCATAGGTAACTCGGAGTCCATAATTTTCAGTGTTGAAATCCACAGTATTGATCTCCTAAAAGCGATATTGCAGGCTAAATGTCAGTTGGTGGATGACATCATTGGGATTGCGCTGGCCACTACCGAGTACCTGATGCATGGCGTCCAGGCTGACGTTCTGCCACTGCCAGTTGTTGTCGGCAAAGCGCAGGTACTGATGTTGCAGAGTCAAAGAGAGTCGCTCGCTAGATTTAAAACGCAGCTGGCTGTCGAGGCTGTGCAATTGAGTCTCGATATTCGGTAAATTCTCGCCATTCAGATCGCGGGCGCCATTGGCTTGAATATCAAAGATTTCTCGACCATGGAGCCAGCTATAGCTGGAGCTGACCGCCAGACGTTGATTGAATTGCCAGTCGAGACCGGCGCCCACGACGGTCGCGGTATTGTCCTGGTCGGTCTGATAATTTCGACTTGGGTCACTGCCCTGGGGATAGGGCGGCAAACTGACATTCGCCGGCTTATTGATGCCGCCAAGAAAGTCCCGGCCCGTCTGGCGTCGTTGGCTGGCGCGATAATCTACCCAGCCCCAACTGTTGAGGCGACTCGAGTGTCGGTAGCTGGCGCTGAAGTTGAAATGGGCGTCACGGACATCGGTTAGGCCGAGTTCGCTCTTGTCGAAATTGACCCAGTCGGTTTCGCCTTTGAGCTGAAGGGTCCAGGCTGAGTCTGGCTGATAAGTGGTGAGCCATTGAATGCCGGATTTTTCCTGATTCGACAGGCTGTACTGGCGTAGCAACGGGTGGTTGGTCCAGCGTTGATTAGCAGGAGTTTGGTTGATCAGATCTGTCGAGAAATCCTGGAAAAATCCCCGGGACCATTCATAGGTCGAACCGGCAAGGTCGTTCATAGTCAGGCTCAGGCGATGTTTGAGTCGGACCGAGCCCGGCAGATACACTGTCAATGCATAGCGGTCTTCGCGAGTGAGACTGACCGCCGCGAAATTGCGTGCAGTACGCAGATAGTCATACCGCAGCTGAATTCGAGTACGGTTTTTTAGCCGCCAATTAGCATCCAGGCGATAAGTGTCCTGCTCAAGATCCAAGGGCCGATTGTTAATGCTCAAATCTGTATCAGATGTATCGTCCCTAGCACCCCAGATCGAGGGCCAGGCATAACGCTGAAAGGAATTTTTGCGTTGTTTGAAGCCATAGCGAAAGTTTACAGCCAGGCGCCTCAGCGGTTGCGTCAGGACAGCCAGGCGCAGGGTGTTGATCCTTAAGGCGCCGTCCAGTCGATCGACCGGCTGGTCAATTTCAGCCTGTCGGCCGTCGATCTCTTCAAGCGGAATCAGGTTCTCATCTTGTCGAGTGCTGGCGACGCTGCCGTCCAAGGTCAAACGGATCCGATTGGTTAGTTGATGGCCGGCGCTCGCAAGCCATTGATGCGTGCTGTAGTCAGGCGCGCTGACATAACTGCCTACCCCTGCAGGATAGTCGAGTGCAGTGCCGAGGCCGCTGAGAAAAGGATTCTGCCAGGTCAGTGCGCGAAAATGATTGTTAAAGCCCGTAAAATGATAACCCAGGCTAGCGGCGGTGGTGCCATCGTTATACAGGCTGCTAAGCGCAAAGTGATGGGTTTGTTGATCTACTGGTTTGGGCAGCAGTACCCCATGGGGGTTGGCCGCATTGGTATAAATAGCCATGCCGTTAAGGCGATGACCGGTTTGTTTCTCCAGCTCTATCTGGCTAGTCATTTGCCAAACAGCGTTGATTCTCTGGCTAACCTCCAACTGCAACTTGCGGCGNACCAGCGCGCGGTTTAAGGGCTGATTGATCANGCCTTGGTCGAAACTGTCGGAATGACTACCGGCTATCCAATTGTCGCTCAGNACTAATTGCTCAACACCTTGANACGGCGACAAACCCGAGTTATTGAGTTGTTGGGTGATTTCACGGTAGCTGAGATCCAGCGCCAGGGCGTCGCGAGTGTCCAACGTGAATCTCGCGGCATTAGCAGGCAATCCGAGGTTAAGCAATGCCAGTGACCAGTCATTGCTGGCGGGTTGTCCACGCGCGCGAACCGGTGCCCCCAGGCGCACATCAACCCCCCCATGAATACCCTTGCCTCCGACCCGCTGATACCGACTCAGCGTATAATTATTCTCGTTGAGCCAAACCCCCTTCAGCACCAGGCTTGAAGAGCCCTCAGCGGCTTTAGGTAAAGAGCCCTCAGCGGCTTTAATAAAGAGCCCTCAGTGGCTTTTAAAGAAGAGCCCTCAGCGGCTTGTAATAAAGAGCCCTCAGCGGCTTTAGATAAAGAGCCCTCAGCGGCTTTAGATAAAGAGCCCTCAGTGGCTTTTAAAGAAGAGCCCTCAGCGGCTTGTAATAAAGAGCCCTCAGCGGCTTTTAAAGAAGAGCCCTCAGCGGCTTGTAATAAAGAGCCCTCAGCGGCTTGTAATAAAGAGCCCTCAGCGGCTTTCAATAAAGAATCCTCAGCCATGCTCGCGGCGGCAGTGGTTAACAGCCAGGTTGCGCTAAGAATCGATATTCTTGTCGTCTTTGAACAGCGCATTGGCTTATCTCATCAGACGGGAGCCTGCAGGATGATTGGATCCATGAACCTGGCTATGACAATTGCTGCAACCCCTGGCGAGCAGGTTGTTGTCGCCACCGTTGAGGGCGGTGCCATCGGCAAGTCGGCTGGGATGACCGCTGCTCATATGACATTGCTGGCAGAGGAAAGGGGTGCGCGCCACAAGCATCGATTCGATGGTGGAGCCGTGAGGCTGATGACACAGGCCACAGTCTTCTGTGACCGGGTCGTGTTCAAACAGAAAGGGTCCTCGAGTCTCCGGATGGCAGTGAGTACAGGTGTCAGTAGGATTGGCAGTTTTTAGGCCGTGTTCACCCACATTGCCATGAGAATCGTGGCAGTCGCTGCAAATAACCTGGCCCTCAGCGACAGGATGGCGGGATGGATAGTTCAGTAAGGCCTTGATGTCGAGATGACAATCGGTGCAGATCTCGGTTTGAGTCAAGCGCGCCATGACGGCGTCCTGTTGGCTGTGTAATTGGTGACAATCCGTACACTGCACTTCGGCCAGGCTATGGGCGCCGAAGGACCAATGCAGGCGTTGCGTGTCATTATGGCAGCCGAGGCAAGTTTGGTTTTGGCGTTCTGCGACCGAAGGCTCGCCGTCATGAGGGTTCAAGTCTGAGTCAGCATGCACAGCGGAAAAAGTTTGGGTCGGCGATTGCATCGGGTTTTTCATATGCTCGGCGCTGGCTCCGTGGCACTGTTGGCAGGTCACCTGATTCGAGTCGTGTTTGAAGCCGAGGTTTAGTTTCTGGTTGGGATGGCAGGCGCTACAGTTCATAGCTGCCGCCTCGCTGTTAAGGGGCAGCATAAGCCCGACACTGCCACATAACGCCCAGCAGACGATCCAGAGCAACAGATCACTGCGAGTGCGCGGTATATCATTGGCGATACAAATAGTGACCACCTTGCTTCAAGCAAGACGAATTAAGCGGCTATTATTAGAAAATGCTGGCAATGATGCTTTGATGTGCATCATCTACTCTGGCATCAAACGAGTGGCCGAGGCTTGGTATTTTGCCCGGGGAAAGCCCTTGTCTGCCGCCGCTTGGGTTATTGACTCAGGGCGGGGATATCGTGGAAATAGGTCAGTGCTTCCGGGTTGGCGAGGGCGTCGGTGTTAGTCACTGGCTGACCATGAATGATGTTGCGTACTGCCAGTTCGACAATTTTGCCGGAGATGGTTCGTGGAATGTCGGCGACCTGAATGATTTTTGCCGGCACATGCCGAGGCGTGGCATTCGTGCGGATGACCGCTCTGATTTGTTGTTCTAAGGTTGCATCCAGTACCAGGCCGTCTCGCAGCACCACAAACAGAATGACTCGAACGTCATTTTGCCAGCTTTGACCCACACAGATAGCGTCAACGACAGCGGTGACCTTTTCCACCTGACGATAAATTTCAGCGGTTCCGATGCGAACGCCGCCAGGATTAAGTACGGCGTCGGACCGACCATGAATGATGATGCCGTTGTGTTCCGTGATTTCCGCATAATCACCCTGGGCCCAAATGCCCGCAAATCGTTCGAAGTAGGCCGCCTGATATTTTTCTCCTTGCGGGTCGTGCCAGAAACCCGTTGGCATAGCGGGGAAGGGCTGTCTGCAGACTAATTCACCTTTTTCGCCTCGAACAGATGCGCCACTATCATCGACAACATCCACGTCCATGCCCAGACCAGGGCATTGGAGTTCGCCAGCGTAGACCGGCAGGCAAACATTGCCGAGGGCAAAACAGGAAACAATGTCGGTGCCGCCGGAGATGGAAGCCAGGCAAACGTCGGCCTTAATGTCCCGATACACATAACGAAAACTTTCAGCTGACAAGGGTGAGCCCGTTGACAGAATCGTCTTCAGTGTCGATAGCGCGTAATTGTCGGCAGGACGGATATTGAGCTTTTCCAGGCTGGCCAGGTAGCGCGCACTGGTGCCGAACACGGTGACGCCTTCGTCATCTGCCATTTGCCAGAGGCTGTCAGTGGCGGGTGCCGTCGGTGAGCCATCATACAGTATCAGGGTGGCACCGCAGGCCAGCCCACTTACCAGCCAGTTCCACATCATCCAGCCGCAGGTAGTGTAATAAAACAGTCGGTCGCCTTGGCATAAATCTACATGTAGTCGATGTTCTTTGACATGTTGCAGCAAGGTGCCGCCGATGCCATGGACAATGCACTTGGGTGTGCCCGTTGTGCCAGAGGAATACATGATATACAGCGGATCGTTGAAACCGACTCGGTTGAAACTGATGTCTTGAGTCGCAAATTGCTGCAGCAGCTTAGTGTAGTCCCTGCAGGTTTCAGGGATGGGGTAGTTGGCGTTGTTCTGGCCGATCACGGTGACCATCACCACTTGTTGAATAGCGTCGATGCGTTCGCCCAGCGCTACTGCAATGGGACGGCTATCGATAGTTTTGCCGTTATAGTAATAGCCGTCGGCGGCGAACAACACTTTTGGCGTTGTTTGGCTGAACCGGTCAAATACGCCGTTCTCGCCGAAGTCCGGTGAGCAGGAGGTAAACACGGCGCCCAGGCTTGTGGTCGCTAACATGATGACCACCGTCGCCGCGACATTGGGCATTAAGGCCGCGACGCGATCACCGGGTTCGATGCCCATAGAGCGAAGCGCCTGGGCCAGACTGGCCACCTGCTGACGCAGTGCCTCATAACTGAGTTGTTGGCGCTGTCCAGATTCAAGGCGGCTGATCAAGGCTATGTCATCACCACGGTGACGCAGTAAATTTTCAGCAAAGTTCAAGCTAGCATCGGGGAAAAAACGAGCACCAGGCATTTGTGTGGGATGAATCAACACGCGCGGTGGCCTCTGATGGTCGCTGCCTTTATTGCCGATGATCTTGGCATCGTCCCAAACGGCGTTCCAGAATGCCGCCGGCTGGTCTACTGTCCATTGATGAAAATCTGAATAACTCGAATCCGGCATGCCCAGGCGTTGCTGCAGTTGCATGAGTTGTGAGCCTTTGATTCGGCTGGTTGCTGGCTGCCAAAGGGGTGAGTTCAAGGCTGGTGTATTGTCGCTAGGTGTCGGCATAGATTCAGTGTGGACTGCTATTGTCAGTGAAGTTTCGCTATTATTGGGGATTATCTCGATCAATGCGAGTGACGCCCCGGCATATGACCAACAGGTTGGAGAGAAATTGATAGGTTCAAGTGGTGAAGATAGCGCGCACCCTCATCGGCGCTACAACCCGCTCAGCGGTGAATGGTTGCTGGTGTCGCCCCACAGGTC
>JGI20154J14316_10004617_pt1 | contig 10501 bp, 13 predicted proteins | sample COG_04_FD_14316 | JGI IMG/M metagenome (IMG submission 14316) | reverse complement strand
CACCCCCGACGGTCTTGATTGAAAACTCAAACACATAAAGTAAACAACCAGAATATAAGAACACTATCAGATAGAGCTTAAAGAACTAGACTCTGGCTGTCGGGCCACCCCCGACGACCTTGACCTTAAAACTCAAACGAGAGAAGTAAAAACCCAGAATGTAAGAGTACTAATAAAATTAAAAATCAAACTCTGACTTCAATCCCTCGCTCAGCCATATACCGCTTCGCATCAGCCACCGTATATTCACCAAAATGAAAAATACTCGCCGCTAAAACAGCATCCGCATGCCCTTCGGTAATACCCTCAACCAAATGCTGCAAATTACCCACACCACCCGACGCAATAACCGGTACCGAAACCGCCTCACTCACCGCGCGCGTCAAACCAACATCAAAACCTTTCTTAACCCCGTCTTGATCCATACTGGTTAATAAAATTTCCCCTGCACCAAAGGCCGTCATTTTTACTGCCCACTCAACCGCATCTATACCGGTTGGCTTACGACCACCATGAGTAAAAATTTCCCAACGCGCCGGCTGGTCATTCGTCGCAACTTGAACTTGCTTTGCATCAATAGCAACAACAATACATTGCGAACCAAAACGCGCGGCCGCCTCTTGTACAAAATCAGGATTGTGAATGGCTGCCGTGTTAATGCCAACTTTATCCGCCCCCGCATTTAGCATGCGACGAATATCTTGGCACTCGCGTATGCCACCACCCACCGTCAAAGGTATAAAAACTTCACTCGCCATTTTCTCAACAGTTTTTACCGTTGTATCTCTACCTTCATGGCTCGCAGTAATATCCAAAAATGTAATTTCATCGGCGCCCTGCTCGTTATAGCGTCGTGCAATTTCTACTGGATCACCCGCATCACGAATATCAACAAACTGCACGCCTTTAACAACGCGGCCGTTATCAACGTCAAGACAGGGAATAATGCGTTTCGCTAAACTCATAGAAATTGCTCTAACACTTTTACTTTGCAGGTTATAAAAACAAACGATTTAAGATTTAAAACTATCGCTATACGCTTGAGCTTCGGCGACATCTAATGTGCCTTCGTAAATAGCACGGCCAGTAATGGCGCCACAAATGCCTTGGCTAGAAACGGCTCGCAAAGCTTTTATATCATCCATATTCGTAATGCCACCCGATGCTATAACCGGTGTAGATGAAGCTAAAGCCATCGCAACCGTTGCTTCAACGTTAACGCCTTGCATCATGCCATCACGCGCAATATCGGTATAAACAATACTAGAAACACCATCTTGCTCAAAACGCTTGGCTAATTCTGTGGCTTGTACATTAGAAACTTCAGCCCAGCCGTCCGTTGCCACTAAGCCGTCTTTTGCATCTAAACCAACAATAATATGATTCGGAAATTCTCGACAAGCTTCACTGACAAACGCTGGCTCTTTAACCGCCTTGGTGCCAATAATTAAATAATTAACACCGGCATCAATATAGGCTTCTATTGTATCTAACGATCGAATACCGCCACCTATTTGGATCGGCAAATCTGGGATACGCTTTAGCAATAGCAGTAACCACTTCACCATTAATCGGCTTACCATCAAAGGCGCCGTTAAGATCAACCAAATGCAATCGACGCGCACCGGCGGCAACCCATTTGCCAGCCATGGCAACGGGATCATCAGAGAATACGGTTGAATCATCCATTACGCCTTGACGCAATCGCACGCATTCGCCATCTTTTAAATCAATTGCTGGAATCACTAACATGTTTTAAACCGTCATAAATTTTAATAAGAATAGAGAGAATTTTTTTAGCGCTTTATGCAATGCATGTTTATTTAAGATCTGTCTGCTTAAGACATGCCTATTTATTAAGACGTGCCTATTTATAAAGACGTGCCTATTTATAAAGACGTACCTATTAATTAAGACGTACCGTCCCACTGCATAAAATTATTTAATAATTGTAAGCCGTCTTTATGGCTTTTTTCTGGATGAAACTGCACAGCAAAAATATTATCGCGCGCTAACATCGCAGTAATAGGTACACCATAGTCTGTAACACCCACTGCCGATGCACATGATTGTGCAGCAACAAAATAACTATGCACAAAATAAAAACGCGCACCATCTTCTATATTATTCCACAACGGATGCGCTTGCGTTTTTGCTACGCGATTCCAACCCATATGCGGCACTTTTAATTCTGCAGTTGCTGTGGCTAGTTCTGGCGTTTGCTTAAAGGCTTCAGAAAAGAATTCAACACTATCAGGAAATAAGCCTAAGCAATCAACACCGCCGCTTTCTTTTGAATGCGTCATCATGCCTTGCATGCCAACACAGATACCTAATAAGGGTTTTGTTTTTGCGACTTCAAGAATCACTTGATCAAGGCCGCGTGCGCGAACTTCACCAATACAATCACCAATAGCGCCTACTCCAGGATATACAACACGGTCGGCATTTTTAATGATATCGGGATCATCACCTACCCAGACATTACTGTTAGGTGAAATATGTTGCAGGGCTTTAGAAACGGAATGGAGGTTACCCATTCCGTAATCAATGACAGCTACATCGACAGATTTTGGCACGGTGGAATCTTATCCTGAAGTAAGTAGTAAACCTGAATCAAACTAAACAGCAGCTACAAAAAGAGCTCTTATAAAGAACCCTTTGTTGAAGGCATAACGCCAGCCATACGCGGATCAAGCTCTATGGCCATACGCAATGCGCGGCCAAACGCTTTAAACACTGTCTCTACCTGATGGTGACTGTTTTCACCGCGCAGGCAATCAATATGCAAGGTTATGTTGGCATGGTTGATAAAGCCTTGGAAGAACTCATGAAAAAGATCTACATCAAAGCCGCCGACAGAGGCGCGCGTAAAAGGCACATTAAACTCAAGACCCGGTCGGCCTGATAAGTCTAAAACCACACGTGATAACGCTTCATCTAATGGCACATAAGCATGGCCATAACGACGTAAACCTTTTTTATCGCCAACCGCTTTAGTAAAAGCTTGGCCAAGCGTAATGCCGATATCTTCTACCGTATGGTGAGCGTCAATTTCTAAATCGCCATTCGCCTTAATGTCCAAATCTATTAAGCCATGACGGGCTATTTGGTCGAGCATATGCTCAAGAAAAGGAACGCCTGTATCAAATTTAGATTCACCGGTGCCATCAAGATTCACAGATACGCTAATTTGCGTCTCTAAGGTATCTCGTGAAACCGAAGCGGTGCGTGCCTTAACTGGGTTGGTCGACTGGCTCATGTCACTCTCTAATTTTTGGGTCATGTGGAACAAAGGGGCATCCATTAAGGATGCGGGCTTATCTTCATTATAGTTAAAAGCCCTCACTTGACGTAGCATCAATAGAGGGCAATTTTGCCACCAAAGGTATCAATAATAAGCGCTAAAAAGATAGTTTGCGCTTACTTATGCCTTTTTAGCCTTGGGCTTTACCCTGATTAGCAACAGAATTCATCATTGCTTTAATCGCTTCTGGGTCACCTAAGTACTCACTGCTAATTGGTTTAAGGTCGGCATCTAACTGATAAACCAGCGGTACACCGGTCGGGATATTAACGCCGATAATATCTTCGTCGCTGATATTATCGAGATACTTAACCAATGAACGCAGGCTATTGCCGTGTGCCGCAATTAACACGCGCTTACCTGACAATATGGCTGGGCTAATCACATCATGCCAATAAGGCAGTACACGATCGATGGTTAGCGCTAAGCTTTCACCGCGCGGCAGAATCGCTGGATCAATATCAGCATAACGAGCGTCGTTGCCTGGAAAATGCTCACTATCGAGATCAACCGGTGGTGGTGGAATATCAAAACTGCGGCGCCATACTTTTACTTGATCTTCACCATGAATTTTCGCTGTCTCAGCTTTATTCAAACCCGTGAGCGCGCCGTAATGTCGCTCATTCAAGCGCCAGCTATTTTCAACGGGTAAATCCGTATGCTCCATCGCTTCTAATGTCAGTGATAAAGTACGAATAGCCCGCGTAAGCACTGAACAATAAGCAATATCAAAATCAATACCTTGTTCTTTTAATAGCTGGCCGGCGAGTTTTGCCTGAGCAACGCCCTCTTCTGCAAGATCAATGTCATACCATCCGGTAAAACGATTTTCTTGATTCCAGATACTTTCCCCATGGCGGAGAAGAACCAATTGATACATGATAACGCCCTCTAAAATAAGCCTGCTGTCTAAAAAGGTCGCGATTATACAGTACGAGGCAAAATATCGCTTCTCGATTATGTCGGTTTAATGCGATTAAACACCGCTTTAAGCCCCTAGATGACCATATTGGCAGTGAGTTTGGTGATTTAATTAAAAGCGGACATAACGATGTATTTAACGAATAATACCTGCACTGATTTCTTATTAACAAAAAAACGGTACCCATATAACACGTGAGTAAAACTAGGCCTATAAAAACGGCAAACCAAGCCATTCCTATTGAGCGCAGCCCAGCCTTTTCGACGCGCGTACTTAAATGGTTTGATCAGCACGGCCGCAAAGATTTACCGTGGCAGAAAAATATCAACGCCTATAGAGTATGGGTGTCTGAAATAATGCTGCAGCAAACCCAAGTTAAGACGGTGATTCCCTATTTTGAGCAATTTATGCAGCGCTTTCCTACTATCGAGGATTTAGCCCGTGCTAGCCAAGATGATGTATTGCATCACTGGAGTGGCTTGGGTTATTACTCACGCGCGCGCAACTTACATAAATCCGCACAGCAAGTGTGTGAGACACACAGCGGCAACTTTCCACAATCCGTTGAGCAGTTAATTGAATTACCTGGCATTGGTCGCTCTACAGCAGGCGCTATAGCCGCCATTGCCTTTGGCGAACACTGCTCTATTCTCGATGGCAATGTAAAACGGGTATTAGCCAGACACTTTGCAGTAGAAGGTTGGCCAGGAAAATCGGCGGTAGCCGACCATCTTTGGGTTTATGCCGAAGCGCACACACCTAAGAAACGCGTGGCCGACTATACGCAAGCGATGATGGATTTAGGCGCAACACTGTGCACGCGCAGCAAACCTAACTGTCTAGCATGCCCATTGCAGAAATCTTGTATTGCTTTAGCCGATAACCAAGTGTCACTGTACCCTGGCAAGAAACCCAAAAAAGTGATTCCCGTTAAAAGCACTAACATGCACATTGTGATCAATAAAGACGGCCATGTTTTATTGCAAAAACGTCCGCCAACGGGAATTTGGGCTAGCCTATGGAGCCTGCCCGAGGGCGAGTTATCACTGCCACATTTGCAATTGAACAAAGGCAGTCGCTGGCCAGAAATACGACATACCTTTAGTCATTTTCATCTGGATATTACTCCCATACAATACCGCTCAAAGGGCGGGCATAGCCTAATGGAGCCGAATCAATGGCTTTGGTACAACCTTAACCAGCCCGCAGAAGTGGGACTAGCAGCACCAGTTAGTAAACTACTCGCCAAACTAAAGACAGTGAAAACATGACATAAATACATAGTCAGCACTCACTAATATTAATAGTTAGANATCAAATTTACCGAAGGATTTATCATGACCCGCACTGTTTTATGTCGCAAATACCAGCGTGAAATGCCTGGTTTAGATACACCGCCGTACCCAGGGCCCAAGGGCGAAGAGATTTTTAACCATGTTTCGCGCCAAGCATGGGAAGAATGGCAAAAGCATCAAACAATGCTAATTAATGAAAAGCATTTAAATATGCGCGATATGGAATCACGGAAGTTTCTGCAATCAGAAATGGAGAAGTTTTTATCGGGTGAGGTATTTGAACAAGTCGAAGGCTTTGTACCTCCAGAGGCGACTTAAACAAGTCAAATCAAGGATTTCAGCTTAAACGCTCATTAAATACTTAATAAAAGACGCTAATTTGATATTGCTTTCAAGGACTTCTTGACTATGCTGAAGTCTGCGGGTTTAATACGCCCTCTTTTTTTGCTGACCTCAATTCACTTCTAGAATTTATCGGCAAGTACAAGATACGCCCAGATAGCTCAGTTGGTAGAGCAGGGGATTGAAAATCCCCGTGTCCGTGGTTCGATTCCGCGTCTGGGCACCATTTTTTTAAAACCCCTTAAGCTAACCTATTGATTCGCAAGCATTCCTTTTTATTTTATAAGTACCTAATAAGCGTGATCGTTACAGATCAACAGCTGAGAATATTCTTTTAGTCTACCTTCATCACACAAGCTAACAATTTCGCTTCCCATTGGTCACACATTTCGCTAGCGATTATTTCAATCCGACTTTCCATGCAATCATCTAACGCTATTTCGGTAAGAGAATCAGCAGTAAGGTTATAACCAAAGATACCGCTGTTAGTAATAAAAACGGCCTTCATCCTTTCGGCAACAATACCGGTTAAAAATAAAAACAATGCTTTTTTATTGAACACTTTGGAAGCATCAAAGCGCCAACCTATGCTATGAAACCCTTCACCTTGATTAATAGCCGTCAGATAACCTGACTCAGGTAAAGGCATATCTGCCAAACCACCTTGCTCAGCACTCTCGGTATAGTTATGTTTATTCGCACTCACGGAAGCCGCTGTTGGGCCCTGTAAAGCCTCTAGCGCTAATTGACCTTGCTCAGCAAAGATAAGCTCTACTTCTGGCAAAGCCTTTGCTTTCGCATAACGCTCAAGCTCAGCTTTGTCTTCTGGCCGATAGAGATCTTGTTTGTTACCCACAATAATATCGGCTATGGCAATTTGTTGATTAAACGTAGCGTGCTCCGTATAACGCGTATCAGAAAGATTTCGCGCATCCACTAAGGTAATAATTTTCTCAATTAATAAAACATCAAAATAATATTCGGTGGTCAAAGATTCTAACACTTCAACTGGATGGCCAAGCCCTGTCGGCTCAATTAATAAGCGGTCTGGTTTGGCGCGAGAGAGTAATTGGTTAAGCGCTATTTGCATTGGTAGGCCTGCGGTACAGCACATGCAACCACCAGGCACTTCACGAATAAACACCTTACCCTCTTCGCTGTGTTGACCCTGAAACAAACTGCCATCTACACCTATTTCACCAAACTCATTCACCAAAACAGCCCAACGTTCATTTTGAGGTTTTGATTTTAATAAATGCAAGATAGCCGATGTTTTACCTACGCCTAAAAAGCCAGTAATAATATTGGTGGGCACGGCTTTGATTCTAGAAGTAGATATTGTCATGGCAGAAAACTCAAAACCGAAACAGATTTATGGGTTAATTGGATAAAAAGTAAATGTTGTTAATGACAATGCAGCGTGACTAATAAATGAACTTATAAATGACACTCACAAGATGAACGCTTACATAATTGGTGATTTTTTAAATGCCCTAGTGCAATAATAATGGCACCTGTCGCTAACAATATCTGTTCACCAGCTTCAGTCAAAATATCGTGGCCAAGTAATACTGCGGCAATCAAAACGGCTAAGCCAGCTAAGCCAAATACCATCACAGCCAATTTTTTATGTTTTTTGCAGCCCATAGTCAACGCAAATAGGCTGGTCGGCACTACTGCAGCGAGCATCCACAAGTGGGAGGCTTCGTCTTCTAAATTTAACACGGCTAATGCGGGCAGCAACACAACCGCTAAGGGCAGCGCTAGGCAATGAATAGTACAAATAAATGATAAAGTGATGGCCGCTTTATCAGCAAGGGCTTGTATGTTTTTCATTATGACTTCATTTATTTAGCGTTTAAGCGGCTTTATCTTTACTGCTATAACAGAGGCAATGGTTTTCTTATCAAAGCCTTAATAAAGGAGGTATAAATAAGAATGGATGGTAATGATACACTATATCATTGTTTGAGCAAGCCCGCTCTTGGCGCACAAGGTACATACTCAACAATTAATCTGAACGTAAAAATAATATTTCAATCGTATTCAATTTTTATCGACTAACAATCAATATGAATACTTTGCGAAAGAGGGCCGGTAGAAATATTGATTAACTCATCAATCTGTTGATTAAAAAATATTCCTAATGGTCTTACCCCCGTTTCCATTGACTCCATTTCCAGGCTTCCTGAAAACAATAGCCTTACATTTTTTGCCTTCATTGATTTTATTTAAGCGATTGAATTTAAATACCTTATTCTGCTCTTAATTGATGTTATACAAATACATCAATTGGAAAGAATATTAAACTAATGTTTGAATGGGGCGACAACAAAAGTGCTATTGTTTATAAACTCAAGGTTTATCGACATATAATACCTTGGCCTCTCAATAATCGCTTTTGTGAAGCCAAAGGCTGATTTACAACTGGAAATTTATTGGCTCTTTTTTCGGACTCTAATTTTATGACCAACAATAAAAATAAACACCGCTAAAAATCCATAAAATAAATTAGGTAACATCGGAATAAACAAACCTTTTTGTTCTGCCTCATTAATGATGACTAAATGGCTGCCCCAATCAACTGGCGTTGCATAAGGCATATTCCGCATAGGAAGCGCAGAGCCAATGGGCGGTCCAAAATTAACAATGGGTAGCGCAGCAATAGCATCGGCCACGTCCATACCTACAACCACCTCGCCAAACACTGTGAAGCCACCATTTTGGAAATCAAGATTTGCAGCATTGTCGGCTAAGTTAATAAACCACTGGCTGGTTGCACTATTTGGATCACTGCCTACTTTAGCCATGGCGACAGTGCCGCGCACATTGGATAATGCAAATTCATTAACGATGGCTGGATCAACGGGTACATAATCAAAGAGTTGATTTATAAAGGTGAAACCACCGCCCTGCACAATAAAGCCAGCAATACTGCGATGAATAAAGCTGTTGTTATAATCGCCATCATTCACATACTTTTAAAAAATTCTCGACATGTATAGGCGCAACATCTGGACGTAAATTAATTTCTATAACGCCCATATTGGTATCTAGACGCACTGTAGGCTCTGCTTTAACAATAGCAATATTGACAAATAAACATATCAGAAAAACACGTGCAACTATCAGCGCGGCGGCGCATACAAGGCTATCAATCGTTCGATAAAAACAATCAATAACATTCCTAATAAATTTATTTTTTTTCAATTTATGCCCGCCCACCAAACTCACCGGTTACCGTTGAGACTTGTACCTTATCGCCATTAGCAATGTATTCAGGAACATTTATTTCTATGCCTGTACTCAACTTCGCCGGCTTAGTTCGCTTAGTCGCCGAACCGCCTTTTAATTCAGGGGGTGTATCAACCACTTCTAATATCACTGTGGCTGGCATTTGAATGGCAATAGGTGAATCATCGATTAACTGAACGAATACACCTTCAAGCCCCTCAGTAATATAGTTAGCCATATCACCCACTACATTGGCATCTAATGTATACGATGAATAATCTTCAATATCTAAAAAGACAAAAGCTTCACCGTCCATATAAGAGAAAGTACTTTCTCTTCGTAAAAGATCCAGCTCTTTTAAATCATCATCGGCGCGTAGAACTAAATCAACTTTGTTGCCATTAGCGACAGAGTAAATGGTAAACCGATACGTCACATTACCACCGCGGCCTTGCGCTGAAGATTTTTCAATATCTCTCACTTGAAACACAGCATTATTGTGCTCAATAACATTGCCTTTTTTTACATCGCTTGCTTTCATAATCTATCTCTGTATCCGCTCTATCGCTGTTGTTGTTCATTTTGCCTATAACACTTTAACGTGTATTTATGGGACACACAAACAAGTTAAAACATTAGTGTTAATACAAACAGCGATTATACAAGTTCAGTTATTAGAACAGATAGCCGCATAAATCAGAAAACAGCGGCCTCAAACACTCATCAAGCAATATAATTACAAGGATTTCTAAAAGGCCAAAGGCCTTATGGCTATAAGATTTCTTTATTCAAAAGGGCTATTGATAAAGATTAAGGGAGTATTTATTAAGGGGATTTATTCATCGGAATTATAGATGCCGTTAACGAATGCTGAAGTTGTTTGAGCGAGTACGGAGCTTGTCGATTATTGCGCAGGCTGACAACTATGACAGATACCATGAAGTTCAAGTTGCTGATTATTAAGGGCAAACCCAGTTTCACTAACATCCGCTTTGAGCTTTTTGAAGGTATCTTTCTTAATGCCAGCCTCGGATACCGATTGGCAGGTATCGCAAATAAGGAATTGCGGCAGTTCATGTGCGTGGCTGCAGTTAATATGCTCACATACCGTGTATTTATTTACTGAGTGGAGTTTATGGGCGAGCATTTCATCGACAAGAAAATTTAACATGCGGTAGGCAGACATTGCCGTCAACGATTCCTTGTACTGAATTTCGTATTCATCCTTAAGCTCATAAGCCGACATCGGCGCAGGCGCATCAAGCAACACAGTTAATGCGCGCTTGCGTTTTTCAGTCAACCTTGCACCTGACTCGCGGCATATGGCATCAGCGCTATTAAGGGTTTTTTTAGTTGCTAATTTACTCATCATAAATCCAATAAAAGGTGTGTCGCAGCAGC
>JGI20154J14316_10004616_pt1 | contig 10502 bp, 10 predicted proteins | sample COG_04_FD_14316 | JGI IMG/M metagenome (IMG submission 14316) | reverse complement strand
GTAAAGTGATCAGACAACTCCATCTTAATGCCAGGTTCTGTTACTACCCTAACATAGACGTTATCGACTGCTTCTATAATCACTTCATCAGTCATATCAAGATGCTCCTGTCCTGAACCGTTCCCAATCTATAATACTCTTAATCTGGAATCCACGATTACCAATCATCTTTAAGATAGACTCAAGATACGCTACTTTCTGTTCTTGTGCGCCAATCTTCAGAGACGATTCAATGATATCATCATCAGCTTCTAGATATGAGGGAATGTCTTGCTTGAGAATTTTAAGGGGTTGGGGTTGCCATCCAAACTGTGCTAACTCAGTCACATCGAGTTCGCCTCTGTAGTATTCAGTTTTTAGCTTGAATAACTTTTTGTAGTCGGCCTTCATCTTGCGAAGAATATATCCCTCGCCCATGTATATCTTGAAGTACTTGTTGTGAAGTTTTGGTGTGTTCGCAGACTCGTTCGTGATGTTTATCGTATCAACGGGACCGTCTTTCTCCCATGCTTCGCATATATCTTCTAGTTTCATTCATAATCTCCATAATAAAAGTGTTGCGTAATCAGACTACTATATCATACTTCCCATACTTAAAAGTTATGTCAAATGTGGGTGGTGTCACGTCTGAGCCAGATGTGTCAAGCTGAATAGACCCCACAGAGATCGGGAACATATCCTTAAATTTAACAGTGACGTTAGCATTCTTATTACTATTTAGTATAATCAGAGAACCGTCTGATTTAACACCCTCACCTCTATTGTTCAATGTTGCTCCACCAGATCCAACTGTTTTTGGATTTAGACTAGCGTACTGTGTAAAATCTTCTGGAGATGTTAAAGCGACTAGCCAGTTTGAGACTTCTCTGAACGCTTCCATATTTTCGTCACATATAATAGACACTGTGAACTCATCGTACTGAAGCCTATCGCCAGGATTGTGGAATGTCTTGAATGGTGTGGCAATATCTGTATGTCCAGATGAGATGCCAGGAACAGTAGCAGATCTCACAAAAAACTCAACATTGGGCAACCTATTGAGAACAAGCTTGAACTCAATTGGAGACAAAAAGTTTTGATTTGTTGTTAGTGTGGCCATGTATTATTCCTCTGTATAGACTTATTTATATGCATAAAAAAAGGGGATCTCGAAAGATCCCCTAATCATGTTCGGGTTAACCCCGAATCTTTCTTCTTATGTCTTACAACAAGTTAGTAACTCTAACTTTGCGGTAGTAAGAATTGCCTTGAAGACCTGAAGTACCAGCAAGCGGATTAGCCGCAATGCCGTAACGAGTCTTAAAGCCGATCTTAGACTGGAAGCTGTTCTCGCCAACTGCACGAACCATTTGTAATGGAACGTATGGGCAGTAGAAGATACCAGCATCAAAAGCGTTAGTGCCTTTGTAGCCAACTACCAAGTAGTTTGCACCAGCGTATGGATCGATGTATACTTTGAAACGACCGTTAAGAACACCAGCGAAAGTGTTACCAGTATCGTCTACTTGCAAGTTATTAGCCGCAAGAGCAGGAGCGTAATCAAGAACACCAGCCATTTGAAGAGCAGAAGCTACGTCAGATGAACAGATGATCAAATTACCTTTACCACGACGAGTTTCTTGAGCAATTTTGTTAGCTTCTTTCTCGATTTGGAACATTAAGCCTTTGAACTTCTCAACAGACCAACGACCATTCGCATCAACGTCTAAGTTGAATACACCAGCCTGGGCAGTACCAGTAGCAGCACCAACTTTAGCGGCACCGTATACAGTACGAACAACTTCACGGTTGATTTCAGCAAGCAACTCAGTTGAAAGGATGTTAGCAAGCTCAGTTTCAGCGTCAAGACCATGGATAGCTTTAAGATCTTGTGCTAATTCTGAAGTGTATTCAGCTTTAAGAGCACGAGATACAGCAGTTACCGCAATCTTGTCGATTGAGAATGCCATTTCAGCGATTGGATTAACTTCGCCAATATTCTGTGCAGTAGAGCCGTCATCAGCCGCTAAACTTTCAACGCTATCGCCACGGGTTTCTGCGTCAGCAGTTGTAAAGCCTGCACCGTTAAGGAACTCATTACCTTCAAGAGTACCGTTACCGTTACCGTCAGTCATACCAGTAGTACCAGCAGAAGCTGCCGAACCAGAGAAACCAGCGTTTGTGTCTACTTGGAATGCTGGCTCATCATTAGAGCCTTGAGTGCTATACTTAGGCTTCATAGCAAAGATAAGTCCAGTAGGACCAGTCATTGGCTGAACACCAACGATATCATATGCTACCAAGTTAGGCATTGCACGGCGTACAAGTGAGATCAATACTGGATCATATCCAGCTACATCACCTGCAACCGAGCCCATACCAGCACCAACATGGTTAGCAGGAGCGGCTTCTGATAAAACACCAGTTGAGCCTAGGCTTGAGCCTTCACGAATTGAATTCTCAGTGTTTTCTAAAAGAGTTGCTGTAACAGCTTCTCTGTGACGATCTTGAATAGCGGGAAGAGCAGAGTGCTCTAGAATCGGTGCCCACTTCTTCATTAGTTCTTCATTTCTCATTATGGTTCTCCTTTAATTGAGATTTTACTTATTACTATTTACTATTTATAAAAATTTGTTATTTGACAAAGCGACTAAGCGATTGTGCATAACTTGCCATTGATGCGTCTAGCACAGGTGCTACTTCTTCAGCAGTCTCTTCTTGTAGAAGATCAGTTTCTTCTTCTGTTACAACTGATACGCTTTCAACGAAGTAGTTAGACTTAATTGCTTCTAACTTCTTGCTGTAATCGGCAGTTGATTCAAAAGAAATACCTTCTGAGAGAACACGCAATTTTTCCGCTTGAGTGTCAGTTAATTCCTCAGAAACTGTTTTGAATGCAATTTCATTATCAGCTTGTAACTTAGCTTCTTTTGATTCGATCAATTGCTCAACCACTTCGTTGTACTTGAGAGTAGCTTCTTCAAGCTCAACTTCAAGGGCAGCGGCATGATCTACAGTTTCTTGATCGATTTCAAGGTTATGCTCAGATACGAGACCTTTAATGCTCTCTAATAGAGACTCAGCTACTTCAACTTTGATATTGCTTTCTACTGAAGCCTGATTATCAGACATCCAATTTTCAACAACATAGTCTAAGTACTGATCTACTTTCTCTACTATTTCTTCAACAGACTGTTCAACTTGCTCTTGAAGATCACTTTCAAACTTTTCTTCCAAAGTTACTGTTTCAGCTAGTACTTTTTCATGTACAGCGGCTTCGAATACTGCAACGGCAGATGATTTGAATTCTTCAGAAAATTCTGAACCTTCAAACAAACGCTCAACAGCTTCGCTAAGACCTGAATCGTTAGTACCCTCTGGGGTTTTAACATCAGACTTATCAACAGCACCTTCGCCTTTATTTTTATCAGCTTTACGCTTTTTATCCTTTCCACCTTCGGGAGTTACGGCATCGGCTGATTCTGCATCTTCGCCAGTTGCTTTCGCTTCCTCAAGGTCTAGGTCTTTTCCTAATTCTTCACTCATTTAGACTTCTCCTTTAAAGTAATTATCTTCAATATTACTATTTATAAAAATTGTTATTTAGACAAAGAACGAATAAATCGCTCAAACAATGCGGCTGCTTTGATCTCTAATTCTGCTGTAGAGACTTTTGCAGTCTGTTTGATCTCTTCTTCGATTTCGTCAAATGTGTTCGCCACTTCCCATGAAGAAGAAGCTACATCGTAAATCCAATCTACACCTTCCATAACTCCCTTAACGAAAGCGTCTGGTGCTGATGGATCGGCTACAATATCTCCTGCGGTAGCTAACATAAAGTCACTCTGGACTTCCATGATACCACTCTTATTCTGTTTGATTGAACCCATGCCACGAGATGAGATACCTAAAGTACCATCTGCATCCATGATGTTCTGAACGATCTTACCCATTGGCGTGTCCATTACTTTAGCACGACCAACGATGTTTGAACCGTCTTGTCTTAACTCTGTAAACATATGAGATACACGATCAAGATTAATCGTTGGACCTGCAGGGTGACCTAACTCACCATATGCTCTGTTTTTCTCAACGTAAGTTTCGTTATATCTCTTNACTTCTTTAGCAAGGATCTCTTTAGGNTACATACGACCATTACGGTTCTTGATGTCACCTTGCATAATGATGCCTTCGATGAANTACTGCTTAGTACCATCTTCTTTGGCTTCTGTGATATANTCTACGTCTTCAACGATTTCTTTGATTAGTAAACTCATATCTTCTTCCTTATTTGCTTGCTTGCATTGCGAAAGATACGAACTGCTTGAACTTACCCTGATCAGCTAACATACCTTCAACTTTCTTCTTATTAGCAGTATTCAATTGCTTGTAAGCATTAATTACGGCAGATGCTGAGAAAAGATCAATCTTCTGCTTCTTTCCATCTTTGAACTTGACTTGTCCTGCGCTTTTAGTCTTAACGATTTTTTCTAGATCAGCAATAACGCCTTCTGAGTAGTAACCTTCTTTCAACTCTTCTTCGTCATCTTCGTCATCTTTCATTGCCATCTTAGTAGCAGTCGCATACAATACATCAGTAGCTTTATCACCGTAACGATCTTTGAACTCAGACATTTTCTTTTTGAGTTCCTTAACAATCACTTCACGCTTCTCTTTCTGTGCGTCAGTCATCTCTTCTTCAGTGAACTCGACAGCTTCGTAGACTTCCTTATCTTCACCCTTTTTAAAATCGGCAAGACGATTAGCAGATAGGTCAAGTACTTCTGCCTGCTTATAGCCATCGGGAAGTTCCTTAACGTCTACTAGATGCTTGTCGATAAAGTCTTTATCTTTCTGTCTAGTATAATACTCAGATGCTTCTGTGAACTGCTTAAAAGATTTCATTTTGATTCCTTTATTATTCCGTTTCTGCTTCTATGTTTACTTCTGCCGAATTTGCAGAGGCACCAAACATAGTGTCAAATTTTGTTTCGATAGCCGAAGTCATTTTATCTGCCATAATACCATCAAACGATGTTTCGAAAGACTCTGCATCTTTATCCANCGCACTCTTAATCAAATCACTAACACTCATGCCTATCTCCTTACTTATACGTTTATTTATATTTTTATACAATTACTGGTTAGACTACTCAAACTCTGCAAAATCATCTTCTGGAGCATCATCTTTTGGTTTTGGAGCATCATCTTTTGGTTTTGTGTCTTCAAACTCTCCAAAATCTTCTTCTGCTTCATTCGAATCTTTTTCGTCTTCTTCGATCTCATCTCTCATCTGCTCGATTTGATCTTCGTTCATCATGAGAACATTTTTTCTTACCCAATCTGCCGAGTAGTACTTACCAACATAATCGTCAATGTCTCGAAGAAGATTCAATCTTTCTCTCAACACTTCACTTTCTTTCAACTCTTCAAAGTAGTTGTCGCTCATGAAATCGTATCTGATAGAGGCTTGAATCTCGGCCCAATCTTCAGGTGAAATGATTCCCTTAAGGATTAACTGCTTTTCTAAAATCTTATCGAACAGCGATGAGAACTTTGATCTCAGTCTATCGATAAACTTACTAAACTTAATCTCATCTCTGGATATCTCTGAGGCTCTACCTAGAGAGAATCCTGCGTCCGTTTCCATACGAGAGATAGGCACATTAAGAGCCTTAAACAGTCTCTTCTGAAAGTATAGTACGTCATCTAGTTCACCTAGATTCTGTCCACCGGGCAATGTAGTAATCTCAGTACCCTTTCCACCCTCTCTTCTAGGTAACCAGAAATCGTCAGTCATACTCATATGTCTGCGATCATCTTTAACGTCACCTGTAGCGGCATCATAGACTAAACGATTCTTATGCTTAGTCATCATATCTCGTAGATACTGCTCTGCTTTCATCTTAGGCAGATTACCTACATCGATATAGAAAATTCTTCGTTCTGGTGCTCTAGATATTCTGTAAATAACTACAGCGTCTTCCATCATTCTCAACTGATTTAGAGGCTTATGCGCCTTCTGTAAGTGAGAAACGATTAGTGAATTTGTCTCGTTTAACATTCCAGAATTAGCATGAACGATAGAGTCTATTGCTATCTTAAGACCAGCTAACTCATTACCCTGCTGTCCCGCTTGACCTCCAGTGTTACCTAGAAATCCTTTCTCGCTATAGATGTAATACTCATTCTTAATATGTTTTACTAAGGATGAATTGTCTTGTCCATTAACACCAGATTTCTTGTCGTCATATTCTCTGACTTTACGAATCTTTCTTGGATCAATATAGCGCAACTCTTGAATACCTTTCTTGGGTTGCTTTATATCAATCATAACATGATAATTTAATCTTCCGTCAACATACCACTTCTGGAATGTATCATATCCAGTAGAGGAGAAGTCCAAAAGTTTAAGTACATTATCAAACTCTTCTCTAATTCTCTTCTTGATATTGTCTGGCTGATCAACGTCATCTGTAACACACTCAATGACTTTCTGATCTGAAGCTATACTTATAGCCTCATTTACAATATCATCTACTGCTTGCGAGACTTCAGGTTGCTGTAGCATCGATCTATATTTCTGTACAAGTTCAGCTTCTGATTTTGCTGTTCCTGCTAGATCGAGATAGCTACTGGATGCTGTACCAGTAGCCGCAATATCAATAGCGCCGTCATCTGCGTTAGGTTGAATGAAAGACGGTATGTTCTCCGCCTTATCTTCCTTACGCTTGATCGAAAATCCAAATAATTCAGCCATAGTTTATCCTTTAATTAAGGGAGAGAGGTACTCTCCCCCGATTATAGTTATCAAGTTTATGCGTTTGTGCCGCCGTCGCCAGTGACACCACCAGAGACGTTCCACCAATCATACTGGAAAGTAACATCGAATCTTTCGATATCGTCAGTTGTATTCCAATCCATGCTAATAGCAGCGATGCTAGTTGGAAACAGTCCATTAAAGTTATAAGTTCTCAATGGTTCACCAGTTTTTGAGTACTGTGTGATCTGTGCTTGATTCTTATATTCAGACGCACTAGCACTACCCAACTGAGTTACATTACCTTCGTGTGAGTTGATTGAAGCCATCCATTGTTCCATAGCATTACGGATCAAGAAGTCTTCATCGTTGATGATAGTTACAGTCCACTCACCGAATGTTCTGTCACCAGCAACCTTAACCTTACGTCCAAAGTATGGAATCTCGATTATACCCAATGTTGCTTCTGGAATTTGTGCTGCCTGCACCATGAACGGTGTTTTAAGGTCAGCAATTCCATTAATAGGATTTGTAATCGCTACTTGGAAAAGGGATGCTTTAGCACCCCCGAAGGTTAGTTGGCTTTTAATTTCATTTATGTTGAAAGCCATTGTTTTTTATCTCCTTATTTGTTGTATTATTTATTAAGCCGCACCAACTATCTCTGAGAACTCTACGCCTGATCTAACAGCTACGAAGTTCAACTGGATAAAGTTGATAGAACGTGCTGGCTTGATATAAATATCGCCAACAAATTGGTTAGCATCGATAACACCACTGGTGTTATTTGTTTCGTCACACACAACTTTAAAGTCGTAGATACCACGTCTGCCCTGAACGTCTCTTAAGAACGGCTCAACTAAGTTTACAAACGATGCTCTAGTGAACTCATCGTTGAACTCAAACAATGTTGATTTAGCCGCTTGACCAATAGTCTTCTCAAGAACAATAAACAATCTGCGAACATTGATTCTATCGAATGCGCTAGTGGTTCCTGCATATGTCTTGTCACCAAATAACACTGTACCTTGACCTGGTTGTGTGATTACTGGATTAATGCCATTCTTGTACAGCAAGTCTCTCTGAGCTTTGTTTGGATTAACATTTAGCTTGACAACATTCTTAACATTGCCTCTGCTGTAACCAGCAGGTGAGAACCATGGATCACGAAGATCATCTGTTCTAGCACACAAGCCAGCGATGTCACCATTCAAAGGAACCCAACGATATACATCAGAGTACTTATCATACTGGTATTTATATCCGCTATCAACGACTGCAAAAGTACTTGCAGTTAGACTAGCAGCCCATGTAACTATGGCTGATGCCGTGTTGCTAGTGTATTCTGGCGATATAAATGCAACACAATCTCTACGAACTTCAGCAACATTATCGATGATGTAGTTTGCTAGAACGTGCGTTCTTGCTCTACCTTGTAATATGAACGATATATCCACATCTGCCGCATCTTTGTATAGATCATATGCTAAAGCTAGTTTACCGATAGCAATAGAAGCCTCGTCATCACCATCAGTACCATTTTCTAAATCAGACGCTGAAACAGCGCCAGTCAATGCGTTTGAGCCAGCATCAGTCAACGAGATCCAGTTAGAAGATGTGTAGAGAACCTCAGATAAGAAGTTTGAAGTTCCATCTATCTTCTTGGCGCCTGATGTTAATGACACATTCTCAAATCTTTCTAAGATAGTATTTGCAGTGCCAGTAATTTTACCATCAGAATCTTTAACAACAACATGAACATTTCCTGTGGCTGGAGCAGAGTCAAAGATATCTGCATCACCCCATTCTTTAGTGTATTCTCCACTAACTATGTTGGCGATACCTGTGTATCTTTCAACAAAAGTAGCCTGAGCAGTTACTGCGGCAGCTTTAGATGTTAAAATATTAGTACCACCAGTAGCATTGAGTGCAGTAATTTGTGCGTTATTTTGATTAGTTTCTGAGTATGCAATCGCTTTAGTGTATGTGTCTGCTAATTTGTACATATTAGTAGCACTTACAGTCTCTATACCAACTTGAGTTAGTTTGTATCCTTCACCACTAGCTGGCGCAGTTAGATCGATTGCGTCAACACCGATTGCGGGAGCTTCATTGTATAGCTTTATAGATCCTGAGGTTACTACTTGCACATGGTATTTTGTACCATCAACAAGACCAGTGATAGCGTTTTGGCTATTTTGGTTATAAACTACACGATCACCAGTTGTATAACCGTGATCAGTTATTGTGATTACTTCTGTATTATCATCGATGTCATCAAAATCAAAACTTTTTTCGGCAACAGTTACTGGGATTGCGAAGTAGGTTTTCTCAGTAAGTCCAACTAGATCATCATAATTAGGAGAAGTATAAGCTATTGGGGTACCTTTAGCGATTGTAACACTTGAGCCCAACTGAATAATACTCGTACCTAATGTATCTGTAGCATCGTGTATATATACACCACCGTCAGTGTCAACAGTATGATCGTATGAAGTTGGAGCGGCATCAGATTCGAATGTATATGCAGCGCCTGAACCACCACCAGTGGGTGTTGCATCGGCAGCTAGTGTGAAACTTTGCCCAGCGACTGTGATAACATCACCTTTTTTAAGTGTGCCTGCAGATGCTAGATCACTAAATCCAGAGAAATTACCAACGGATTGTGATACTGCGCCTGTGTTAATATTTACAACAGAGGTGCCAATTCTTGCGGGAGCAAATTTTGTGCTATCACAATGTGATACTTGAATAGAGTTTCCTAATTCGCCATAATACTTAGCTTTAAATCCATCTGCGTTACCAATACCTGCGATAACAGCACTATCACTTACTGCACGAGTTACAAAAAGTGCATCGCTGTATGATAGAAAGTTGGCTGCTGTTAAGAATGTCTCGTGATTTGTCCACAAGTTTTCTGGTGCATAAGATGCGGTATAGCGAGTTGATGGCTCACCAAATCTTTGTACTAATTCTTGCTCTGAAGTGACTAAGATTCTTTCGTTAATTGGACCCCAACGGAATACACCTGCGATTGCGCCTTCGGTTGTGCCAACCGCAGGAACACCACTCGTTAGGTCTATTTCGCTGACGTTAATGCCTGGACTTGTTTGAAAGGCCATTGTTGATTTCTCCTTGTTTATTTTGTAGGTTACAAACTGCTATTATTTTCTATATTTATAATAAATAGAACTTAGCTAATTAAGCCAGCTATTATCATCGTCTCCAACATAAATTGGCGTATCAATACTAGTGTGATTGTCATAGTCATTGAATCCTATGGGCATCATACTTTCAGCCAGCTCCTCTTCATTTCTTTGTCTGAGTGCATTGACCGTGTTTATGTTAGTGATCTCCTTGAAGAACATTTGATCTGTCATCCAAGCAAATAGCACTAATCCCATAACCAAATCGTCGTGACATCCAGATTCTGCTTCATAAGAATTAGCTTTTCTAGAAAATGTAGATAGTTCGTTTATTGTGTCAAAGTCATTCAATATCAATTGATCTTGTTCAACTAACATCTTGAGCATATTGCATCCGACTGCTTTGACTGCCTTTGTTGTTCGAATACCTTTATCTGCTTTCTTTGAGAATCCAGTAGATATTCTTTTACCTGATCTACCTGCGGACTCTGTGAACATGAGTGTCTCTACCTCAAATTCGTAATGCAATACTTCTGAGACTTGCTCACCTATATCATTGACTTCCACTAATGTGTAAGCCTCATTATAACTCTTTATACTTCTATATATGATTTCAG
>JGI20154J14316_10004614_pt1 | contig 10503 bp, 11 predicted proteins | sample COG_04_FD_14316 | JGI IMG/M metagenome (IMG submission 14316) | reverse complement strand
CAATAAATATAATTATACTTATAATAATATAATTTATACTTTTATACATAATTTATTAAATATTACAGGAAAAGTTACGTATCAACCATTTCAAAAAGATAATATAATCTGTCTTTATAACGGAGAAATTTATAATTATAAAGAATACGGAGATTATAAAAGTGATGGTGAATGTATAATTGATGTATATAAAAAGTATAAATATGATTTTTGTAAATATTTAAATGGCGAGTTTGCTATTATATTATTTGATTTTAATGAAAATATATTTATAATATCTACTGATATATTTGCAACTAAACCATTATATTATAATATATCAGATAATTTACTTGGTATATCATCATATAACAGTGGATTAAATAATAATAAATTAAATCAAAAAAAAACATTGAAATTATATCCTAACACAACATTAATATTTGATATTAAAAAATTAATTTTAATAAAAGAATTAAGAATAATTGATTTTAATTTAAAACAAACTATTTCAAAATTTAATTCTTGGGAAAATGCATTTATAAATTCTATTAAAAATAGAGCATTTAATTGTAAATATCCAGTATTCGTTTGTATGTCAGGTGGATATGACTCAGGTTTAATTTGTGCTGTTTTAAATCTTTTAAAAATACCTTACTATACTTATACTATTCTAGGAAAGGAAAATAAGTCTATTATTGATAAACGAATAGAATTTAATAAAAAAAATAGTTGTATAGAATCCTTTATTGTTAATATAAATAAAAATAACTTTGATAAATATAAAATTTATATTAAAGAAAATACGGATGAATTTTATTTTAGTGTTTCACCTAATAGAGAAAATTATATTAAATTAATTGACGATGATGCAGCAATAGGTATGGGAATAATTTGTGATAAAGCTTCTTCTTTAAAGCATAGAATATATTTATCGGGACAAGGCGCTGATGAAATTATTTCTGATTATGCTATGAAAGGAAAATCTATTTATTCAAATAGCAATTTTTCTGGTATATTTCCATCCGATTTAAATGATATATTTCCAATCAATCCTAACGATAAAACATGTAAATGGTACTCTTTTTATAATTATACTCAAACTTCTTTTTTAGGAAAAGAAGAAATTATATCTGGATTATATGGAATAGAAGGACGTTATCCATATTTAGATAAAGATGTTGTACAGGAATATCTTAATTTAACAGTTGAATTAAAAAATGGAGATTATAAAGCACCTATGAAATATTTATTTGAAAAACTTAATTATCCTTATGAAGAAGAAAAAATAGGATTTAATTTAAATTTAAAAGATCATGCAGTTTATTTTACAGAAAAAAAACAAATTGTTAGTCACACAACAAATAATAGTTATGGAAATACTTTATTAGCAAAATATAAAATAGGAGATGTTATTAAAGTCAATAAAGAAGAACATAATATTGAATTTAATATAGTAAAAAAAACAGAAAAAGATGGTAAAGTTGTATTGTATTTTAATAACGAATTAACAAATGATTTATTAGAAAATAGAAGAAATTGGGTTATTATTTAAATAAAATATATAAATTCATTTATATATAATAATGAATGGACCAAGATTTATTATTTTAGGGTTTCCTAGATGTGGATCTACATCTGCAAATACTCATTTATCTCAACATCCTAACGTAGAAGTTTTAAGTCAATTAAACTTTTTTAATTTTGATGAAGATGATAAAAGATGGAATATAAAAGGTTATAATTCAGGTATAGATGAATATAAAAAATATTTTATTCCAGGAGGATCTGATAGCGTTAGAAATCTTCCAAAAAATAATAAAAAAACAATTATAGGCGAAAGAACTGTTGGTTATATTACTAATGAAATAGCATTATCTAGAATACATTTACATTATCCAAATATAAAATTAATTATTTTTATAAGAGAACCTATAAGTAGAGCATATTCTCAATATAATCAATTTTGTTTGAATAAACAAATATCCAATATAGATTTTTATACATGGGTTATAAATGAAAATTCTAGTGAAGATATATCAAAATATGATATTTGGTTAAAAAATATATTTAATTTATTTCCTAGAGAAAATATTTACATCGCTATAGCCGAACAGGTTTTAAAAAATCCATTAGAAGAATATAATAAAATTTTTACATTTATTCAAGCAGAAAAATTAAAAAAAATAAATTTTGATAATACTATTAATAAAAAATCATATAAGGAACCGATTTCTAATGAAACTTTTAAAAAATTATATAGTTATTATAAAAAACATATTGAAGAAACATATAAATTAATTGGTTTTAGAGTTCCTGAATGGGAAAATAAATATAAAAATATTTAGATATAATTAAATAAATTTAATATTTTTATATTAAAATGGACATAAAAGATTTTAATATAAAATGCTGTGAAATTTTAAAAAATATTAAAGAAGAAGATGGATTATATGGTTATTATAACGGAAGAATAAAAAAAAATGAAGTTTTAAATATTGATGATCAATTATTAATAAAATATTTTCTAGAAAATGTAGATAAAAAATGTAATATATTAGAAATTGCAGCTGGAATAGGACAAGTATCACATTATTTAAATTTAAATGGTTTCAATAATATAACTATTAATGAATGTGATAAGAAAAGATTAGGTTTAGTATGTAAATTAAATAATGAATTATGTAATAATTGTATTACTAGTTTAAATAAGTATCAAACAATAGATTTAAATAATTATGATTTTATTTTTACATTAAATGGTGTAAGTAGTCATTTAGGTAACTTAAATGATTTACCTATATTTGAAAAATTTTTAGATAATGATAAAAAAATTATTTTAAAAGAAGGATATTTTGGGAAAACTGGTGATACTAGTTTTACAGATAAATTAAAAGAAAAGTATAATTATGAAACTTTAGTTGAAACAAATACATCAATATTAATGTTTTTTAAGTAAAAACATATTTTTTTTATAATAATATAAATTAATCGGTTTTAAAATATTTACAAAGTTGTAAATATAATTAGTTAATTAACAAAATGTATCTATAGATGTAATATGAAAATCGTTTTTAGATTTTATATATTCTCCCATTTCTTTCATATTAGCACTTATAATATCATGATTTCTAAATTTTATTTTAAGTTGATTTATATTATTTAATATAATATTTCTTTTATCTTTAGGATTTTTTTTATCCCATGGACCTGATACTTCATCAGGATGAATTTGATATAAATAATAAAAATTTTTATTAAAATTTGCATTTTTTATTTTTGATAAAGTAGGAGTTTCTGGTATTTCTAGTATTTTTCCCTTTTTATTATTTATAAAAAATGGACCATCTTTAATAAGTGTATTATTATCATCATATACAGTATATATCTTATTAGTATCTGGATCAGAATATTCTCTTTTTATTTCATATCCACATGTACAATCATATTTAAATCCTAATTCTGTTAAACTTTCAAACATAACTTTATTTCTCATATGATTTCCTGATTTAAAACATTCTATTATATAATTATCATTATAGTTTTTTTTAATAAAATCTTCTATTTGTTTCTTTGGTGTTTTTAAACCACTATCGTACCAATAATCATGATTTTCTTGCATTTTAGTCCATCCACCTCTTGTTACTCCTGGTATGGCTGGACATTTAAATTCAGCTGGTGGATTAAAACAATAACTATTAAAATGTGTATGAAGACCGATACATCCATTTTCTTTTTTAACTATAGTATATATTTCTTTTATTAATTCTTCATGTAAAGCTAAGGTATCATATGCTTTATTATGGTTTAATAACCAAGTACATGAATTTAAATAATTAATTGATTTAAAAAAATGTATAAGATTTTTACACCCACTTCTAAATTCTTCTATTTTATCTGGAGCATCCATATCAATTGAAAATCCTATATATAATTTATGTTTATTCATATATAACTTATTTATATTTTTATTCATATATAACTTATTTATATTTTTATTTATATATAACTTACTTATATATTTATTTAATTAAATAATTAAATATTTTATTTTCAACATCTTTATAATTATATTTTAAAGCTAACCTTCTAGATTCTTCAGGATTTATTTTTTTCATTACATCATTCCAAGGAATTCCTTTTTTAACATCAAAGTTAATACAATTTAAATCATTTACTAGCCATGGTTTTATACTACCATTTGGTATTAATATTAATGCTCCCGCCATAGCAGCCTCTATAACAGATAAACCTAATGACTCGTTATGTGTTACAATGAAAATATGAGCTTTATTATATTCACCACATGCATCTTTAAAATTTAATCCAGCTCTATTATATATTTCAAACCATGGATTTTTAGTATCTAATGTTTCAACACCACCAGATATAAATCTTCTAACTATTTTATTATTGTTATTATTGACATAATTATTGACATAATTAGATGCATTAGCATCTATCAGTTTTCTAAGTACTTTATTATTGTTATTATTATTATTATTATTGTTATTATTCTTATTATTGTTATTAACATAATTACATACATCTTGTATTATTTCTTTTGAATAATCACTATTATTTTTAACATCGCCATAATATGAATGATCTATTAATATTGTTAATTTATTTTTGTCTTTATTTATATAACATTCTGATGGTTCTGCTGCCCAACCAACATATAATGATTTTGGTATTATTCTATTATCAATCCATCCAACTGAATAAAACGTACAATCTTCAGGACCTATATTATAATTATTATCACATATAGTGGTAATTTTTCCTTTTATTTTACTTTTAACTGCATTATAATAACTTGGACTTCTATTAAAAAATGTTCTTTGTTCAAATGCAATACAATGATCTGCTTCTGGTATATACTTTCCAAGATTATCTTTATTATAAACAATATTTTTATCACAACTTCCAGTCTGATGACAAAAAATTATTTCTACATTATCTCTTTTACTCATATATTTATATATAAAATATGCATATACCATACCATAACCTTGAATATCATTCAATGTTAATTTTTTGTTATTACCTTTATGACAAAAATCTGCACTATTTCCTAAAAATAATATTTTCATTATATATAGTATAATGATATATTTATATAATAAATATGATATTAATAAATATTGGGCACCACCATTTAATAATCTTTTAGATGGATTAAATATATATTTTAATAATAAAGGATTATTATGTGATTATATGAATGATAAAATACCATCTAATACTGATTTAATTGTTGCTATATCAGCTACAATAAATACATATGTATTAAAAGAAATAACTATAAATAATTGTAAATTAATTGTATTAAATTCTGAATGTGTAAATTTAAACAATAATGCAAAAAATATACAAAAATCAAAAGATTATATGAATAGATATATTAATTACCCAAATTTAATACAAATATGGGATTATAGTTTAAAAAATATTAACTTTTTAAAAAAATTAACTTCTATTCCATGTTATTATGTTCCAATAACGTATCTCCCAAGTTTTGAAAATATATACAATAATAATACAAGAAAGGAATACGATATTTTATTATTTGGTTGTACATCTGACAGAAGAGGATCAATTAGACATAAACTAATTGAAAAAGGGTTTAAAGTAATATTTGGATCATGGACTGATAATAATGTATTAAAAGAACATGTTAATAAAGCAAAAATAGTAATAATAGTACATTATTATAATGATGATTTATGTATAGATTATTATCGGCTGTGTTCTTTAATTTCTTGTAAAATATTTACAATTAGTGAAATGCCATCAAATGATCAAAAGGATCCTAATATGAACAAACTTATATTTTCAGAATATGATAACTTTGTAAATACATGTGTTTATTATTTATCAAAAACACAAAAAGAAAGAGATATAATCGCTAACAATATCTATCAATGGTGGAAACAAAATAATAATATGAATAAATATATACCTGAATTAGAAAATATATAATATAAACTAATTATATAATGAATAAGAAAATTTTGATAACAGGTGGATGTGGGTTTATTGGACATCATTTTGTTGAACATGTTCATAAAAATACAGATTGGGATATTATCATTATTGATCGTTTAAGTTATGCATCAAATGGGTTTGAAAGATTAAGGGATACCGAAACTATAAATGATAATCGTATCACGGTGTTTACATGTGATTTAATATTACCATTATCCGAAGGTTTAATTAAGGAAATTGGTAAAATTGATTATATTGTACATATGGCTGCAGAAACTCATGTTGATAACAGCATAAAAAATCCCAAACTATTTTTAGATAATAATATTCAAAGTACTTTTAATTTATTAGAATATGCAAGAAATCATTTGCCTGAATTGAAGACATTTTTTTACTTCAGTACAGATGAAGTATTTGGACCTGCGTTAGGTGAAACATTATATAAAGAATGGGACAGACATAAACCTACTAACCCATATTCTGCATCTAAATCCGCCGCAGAACAAATATGTATTGCATATGAAAATACATATAAAACTCCTCTTATGATTGTCAATGTAATGAATGCTTTCGGTGAAAGACAACATGTGGAAAAATTTATACCGTTATGTATTAAAAAAATGTTAAATGACGAGAAAATATATATTCATAGTTACCCTGATAAAAAAACATCAGGTACACGTTTTTATATTCATGGACGAAATATTGCCGCCGCCGTATTATTTTTAATTAAAAATGGTAAATTAGGAGAAAAATACAATATTTCAGGCGAAAAAGAAGTTAGCAATTTAGAAATGGCACAATATATTGCAAAATTCATGAATAAGACATTAGATTATGAAATGGTTGATTTTCATAGTGATAGACCTGGTCATGATTTACGATATGGATTAGATGGAACAAAATTATTTGATATGGGGTTTAACTTACCTTTAAATTTTGAAGAATCTTTAGAAAAAACTGTAAAATGGACTTTAGAAAATCAAAAATGGTTAGAAGAATAAATTTATTTTATACTTATTATATATTATAGTAATGAACAACAATGTATATCCTATTGAAAATACATTAAATTTACATAAAGAACAACTTTCAGGTGCTTATTTAGATAAAAATTTTTGGCCTGAATTTTCAAAAACATTAGAAAATTTTAAAAATACTTTAATTACAAAAGTTAGAAATAAGGAAGCATTTTCTGTATTAAGAATTGGACATTCTGAACTTTCTGCATTTTTTATTGCATTAAACTCTAATGAACGAGTAGGTAACTTTGTAGGTAGACAATCAAATTACGATTTTATTCCAGATAAAACTGTTATAAAATTTTTTGAATCAGTTAAAAGTTCCGATATAAAATCTACACAAATTGGATATGATTTTTTAAAATGGTTATCTCAAGTATTAGGGTTTTTAGAATTTTACAAAAAAATAAATAATTCTAACTTATTTTTACAAAAAAAAATGGAATGTTTAAATTATAAAATAAACTACAATTGTGCCAAAGATGTAATAGATTTACCTTTAGATATTATTTATGGATTAATTGCTAACAAATGGTTTTTTAAAACTTTTAAAAATAAAATAGGATTAATTGGATCTGATAAAAAATTAAATCTAATAAAAGAACTTATTAAATATAAGTCTTATCAAAATTATTTGGGTACTGATTATTTTACAGATTATATAGAAGTACCTGAAAGACAAGCTCTTGATAGGGATGATTTAGAAGATAATATAGTAAAAAAAATAAAAAATAGTTCATGTGATATTTTTTTAATTGGTACAGGTGTTTCAAAATTAAAATTTTTTCATTTACTAAAAAGTACAAAACAATGTGTTTATATTGACGTGGGACATGGTATATGTATGATAGCAGGATATGGTGATAGTACAAGACCTTATTGTGGTACATGGACAAATTATAGAATTAAAAATAAGGTATTTAATGGTGATGATTTAGGAAGTCGTAATACACGTTCAAATGTATATCTTTCTTAAAATATTTAAAAAACATAAATATTAATTACATTATATAAATTAATGCTCTAAATATTCATGTGAAAAATATTTTTTTCTATCTAATCCTATAAAGTCATAATATTGTGCAACTTGAGATGGGAAACCAACTTCACCTAATATTATTCCATCTACCACATGATTCCATTTTGTATTTTGATTACCTTTGTGAAATACACCTATTTTTTTTTCAATACACTTTAAATTTTTTAAATTAGAAAAATAATATCCTCCATCTGTATATTTACTATCTATGATATTACAACCATATTTTGAATAAATATCTTTAAATATATATCTCCCTTGACGTCTAGTATCGTTTTTAACTACTTTACACATTTTTTGATTTTGTTTTGGATCCGAAACACATGGAATGTGTTCTCCAATATAAATATAATTGGGTGGTGAGTTTAATTTATTTTTACTATCAATGAACCAGTCTTTATTAGTGGCATGAAAATCTTCTTCAAAATGAGCAATGTATGATGTATCTGATATATTTTGTGATTTAATGTATAAATAAGCAAACCACAATGCAGCAATAGTACCTCCCCAATTAAACTCAATTAATACATGGTATTTTTCTTTTGATAAATATTGTAGACAGAATTCTTCCATATGTTTTTTTACTTTTTCATAATATGCACTCCCTCGTGGAGCATCTACAAAACTAACAAGGATAAATTTTTTTTTCTTCTTCTTCTATGTTTAAAAAACTTCTAATATGCCCTCTTATATTATCAAATTTTACATTATTTCTTGTACCCTGTCTATCATAATAGTGTGCTATAGAATAATATAACATTATAATGTTATATTATTTTATATTTTACCATTTAACATATTTTCAATTTTTATTATTTAAAATTTTCCTTAAATAATATGCTCATTGAAATACTACCAGTATTAAAATTATTTTTTTTATAAATTTTATATATTCATCGTCGTTAGGTATTATTGTTCCTATCAATGGTGACATATATTCTCTTTTAAGTCTTGAATAAATTTCACTACCAACACATGTGTTGGAATTAATTACTAAATGCATATTATTATATATTTATAATAATATTAAAAAATGCTTTTAATATTTTCAATTATATAGATAATATCCTTTTCCTCTAACCACCATCCAACTGGAATACATACCAATTCCTTTTCTAAAATATCTAAATTCGGTAAATCTTCCTCAAATTCTTTTACACAACTATTAATATCATTACGATTATGTACTTGACTTGTCATTATATTAGCTTCTTTCATTTTTTCCATAAACTCTTGTTTTTTATCATTCAATACACGAATGCTATAAAGCCAATATGCCGAATTACATTTTGGATTATTATTTAGTAATTGTATTCCGTCTATATTTTTTAATCCTTCATCCAACATTTTTGCATTTCTTCTATTTTTCTCTAACAATCCGTCCATATAAGGTAAATTATAAATACCTATAGTCGCGTTCACATCATTCATATGAAATTTATATCCATATTCTATAATATCATTTTCTAAACGAAGATCCTTTCCTTTATAATTTCTTTTATCTCTATTAATTCCATACCACCGTAATAATTTACATCTATCGTATAGTTCTTCATTTGGTAAAGTAATAAATCCTCCATCACCAGTAGTTAAATGTTTGATTGCTTGTAAACTAAATACACATATATTTTTATTACTTCCAATTTTTTTACCATTATATTCCGCTCCAAATGAATGAGCACAATCTTCAACTACCATAGGTTTAAAACCATATTGTTCTTTATGATCTTCGCATATTTTATCTAGTTCATCTAAATCCACAGGATTACCACCCCAATGAACCAAATAAATTATTTTAGTTCTTTCATTAAGTTTATTCTTTAAATCTTCCAAACAAATATTAGCAGTATTTAAATCAGAATCTAACCACCGAATATTAACATTATTTGCTAATATTGCAGCGGTTGTTGCAAAACATGTTAATGCTGGTGTTAATACAATATCGTTTTCTTCATTAAATCCAGGCCAATTTGCTGTTTCGTCTTTATTTTTTAAAAGTCTTGTAGCTAATGTTAATCCAGCTGTAGCGCTATTTAAGGTTAATATATAAGGATTTCCTATATACTTTTTTAACGATGTTTCAAATTCTTCAACTTTTGGACCTTGTGTTAATTGACCAGACATCAATACATTATTTATTGGTTCTAACACATCTTTACTCATAAATACTTTAAACAATGATAGCATTTTATAAATATAATGAGTTACATTTAACTATTTTAAATGAATATTTATATTATAATATGCAAAGTTCATATAATAATAAAGTAGATTATAGTGATATACTAAAAACAATAACTTTTATGCAAAATCCTAATAAAATAATAGAATTTGGTATTCTTGATGGATTATCTTTAAAATCATTTATAGATAATTCTCATAATAATTGTAACATAAAAGCATATGATATATTTGATGATTTTAATGGTAATTGTGCAAATAAAGAGAAATTAGATAAATATTTTTCTGACT
>JGI20154J14316_10004607_pt1 | contig 10505 bp, 9 predicted proteins | sample COG_04_FD_14316 | JGI IMG/M metagenome (IMG submission 14316) | reverse complement strand
CGAAGTTTTTACTGCCTTGCCCCTGTACGCAATAACACAATATAGTCCATGGCGACCCTGCAAACCCTATCAACGGAATATCGTTGTTTAGTAATTCTTTTGTGGCTTTAATAGCTTGGTAAACATAGTCTAATTCTACGGTTACATCAGGGACAATAACATTATCAACGTCTCTTTGTGTACGCACAGGGTTTGGCAAATATGGACCAAAATTAGGTTTCATTTGAACCTCTATATTCATAGCTTGTGGAATTACTAAAATATCGCAGAACAAAATAGCAGCATCCATACCATATCTTTTAATGGGTTGTACAGTAATTTCACTTGCTAGTTCTGGAGTTCGACACCTTGTAAAAAAATCATATTTTTCTCTAATGGTGATGAATTCTGGTAAATAACGACCAGCTTGACGCATCATCCAAACAGGAGGTCTCTCTACCGTTTCTCCTTTTAGGGCTTTTAAAAATAAGTCATTTTTTATCATAACATTTTTAGATATAATTTTGATTGACAAGTTCTATAACACTTTCTACAGTTGGTATTTTTGCAACAAGCACCTCTTTGAAGTGTTTCCTGGCCTCTGTAGCAGTACTTTCCCCAATACAATACGCAGCACATTCTGGCTTATTTTTTTGTAAAAAACTTTTAATTGTAGATGGACTGTAAAACATGACCCCTTCAATAGAGCTATTCAGTTTAGGAGCCTCAAGCTTGGTACTGTAAGCCTCAATTTCTTGAACCTTAATGTTGTTTTCTTCTAAGACTACAGTTAAATCGTCCAGTCTAATATCACTACAAAAATAGCTAACTTCAGTACCGTCCATAAATTCAACTAAGTGGTTGGCAAGTGCTTTAGCATTTTTCGCTGTATACTTTACAGGTCCGATTCTTTGTTCAATGAGGCGTTTTGTTCTTCTGCCTACGCAGTAAATAGTTTTAAAATCTAAATCTTCAACAGGACAATTTTTTAATATAGCATCGACTCCATTTTTACTTGTTATGACCACGTTTTGGTGTGTTGCCTTTATTATAACGGGCTTTATACGATTTGCTGTGATTTTTATAAAGTCTGAGCTACCGACATTAAGTTGATTGTTAAATATGTCTTTTTGTCCTAGGCTTAATAGTTTCGAAGAAAAAATTGTTGTTGGGCCTTCTACTTTTACAGTTTTTCCAATTAAGCTCTTACCACCACGACTTAAAATAAATTCAACACAATCATCAACAAGGCTATGGTGCTCTCCAAGTTTAGCTGTTCTTTTCGCTTCAATCTTTTTAGTTCCATCAGGACTAAGAATAATTCCATGAAAGTGAATTTCCATTTCTTTGATATAAGCAAGCGCTCCAATTGGAGCACTGCAACCCCCTTCAAGTTTTTTTAGAAAGAGCCTTTCAATAGTTGTAGATATTTCTGTATCCTCGTGGTTGAGTGACACACATGCATCAAGAGCCTCCATATTTGACTCCAGTGTTGCAATCATTATAGCTCCCTGCGCTGGAGCTGGAACCATCCACTCCAAGTTTACCGAATTTTCTGGGGTTAACTCTAGGCGACCCAAACCTGCGGCTGCAAAAATTGCTCCATTCCAATCACTATCTTCTAGTTTTTGTAAGCGTGTATTAACATTGCCTCTTATGCCAACAGTAGTATGAGTTGGATATCTATTTAACCATTGGGCTTGGCGCCTTAAGCTTCCCGTTGCAATAACCGCCTCTTTTTGGGCTAAAAACTCTTCATTGTTTTTAAAAACTAAGGTATCCCTGATGTTGCCTCGTTTTAATACTGCGGCCTGAACAACCCCATGAGGTAGTTTGGTTGGAACATCTTTTAATGAATGAACAGCTATGTCAACCTCTTCATTAATTAAGGCAACATCAAGGGTTCGGGTAAAAACTCCTGTAATCCCTAGTTCGTAAATAGGTTGATTTAGCACTAAATCACCTGTTGATTTTATAGGCACTAATGCGGTTTTATAACCTAGATGCTCCAGTTGAGACTGCACATTCTTGGCTTGCCAAAGCGCAAGATTACTGTCACGAGTGCCAATTCTAATGATTTTAGACATATTTTTTAGAATCTAATTGAAACACCTTTTTTATTAATTCAAGGCTATTTTCTGAACTCAAAGCATCGTCTTTTAGGTGATGAGCAAAATGGTTCGTTATCTTTTGAACTATTTTGGCACTTATCATTTCCGCTTGCGTTTCATTAAATTCGTTTATTTTTTTTCGTTGAGACTCAACTTCAGCATTAGCAAATATTTCTAACTTTTCTTTTAGTGCTTTGATTGTAGGGGCAAACTTTCGGTTATCCACCCAACTCTCAAAATCCGTTTTTATTTCAGCAATAATCGTCTCTGCAACTGGGATAAATTGTTTTCTTGTTTCTAATGTTTCATCTGTCATTTGTGATAATCGATCTAAATGAACTAAGCTCACCATAGGAAGCTCTGTCACGTTCTCGTTTACATTTTTTGGAATTGAAAGGTCTAGTATCAGCAACGGATTCTTGTTCTGTATAAGGTACTTGTCAACGGTTGGGTTTTGTGCTCCGGTGGCCACGATAAGAACGTCTGATTTGCCAATTTCTTCTTGAAGTTGACTGTAATCTTTCACAAGAACTTTAAATTTTCCTGCAATTTTATCTGCCTTATCTCGTGTTCTGTTTATTAGTGTTAAGTGCTTGTTCTTGGTGTGCTTTATAAGGTTTTCACAGGTGTTTCTTCCAATTTTTCCAGTTCCAAAAAGCAAAATATTTTTGGAAGAAATGTCTTGAATGGTTTTTTTGATATATTGAACAGAAGCGAAAGACACTGATGTCGCCCCTGAAGAGAGTTTTGTCTCAGTTTTTATTCGTTTACTAGCTTGAATTACAGCATTAATTAATCGTTCAAGAAAGGCATTTAAAACTCCATGTTTTTTGGATATTTTAGCGCTTAATTTTAGTTGACTTATAATCTCAAAATCCCCTAAAATTTGGCTATCTAGCCCTGCGCCAACTCTAAACATATGATGAATTGCATCGCTGCTTTTATAAGTATACGCAGCGCTTTGGAAGTCTTGAACATTCCCTTCAGTAATATCACACAAAAGTTTTATAAGTTCAAAAGGGTGTCTAACAAATCCGTATATCTCAGTTCGGTTGCAAGTCGATGTAGCTACAAGACTGTCAATTCCGATAGATTTAGCCTGTTGGAGTAGTTTTGTTTTGGATTCGTTATCTAAGCTAAACTTGCCGCGAAGTTGAGCGTCTGCTTTTTTGTGGCTAATCCCAACAACATAAAAACAGGGACCAGTAGACTCTTTGAATTCTTTCATTATATACGGGGATATATATAGTAGCAAAAATAATGGCTTTAGTTTTTAAAAAATAACGCTAGAAGAACTTTATTTGTCGTTTAGAGGTTTACAAGCTATATTTAGCTATTTTTGAATAATTTATTACTTTTGCAGAAGTAAAAAGAAAATAAAATCAAATTTTATTTATAATGAATCTAAATAAAGACCAAATCCGAAGCACGATTGTTGAGACCAAAAATATCGCTAAAGGGTCATTTTTAGAAACACAAATTGAGCCAGGCTTTTTTGTCTTGACTTATCAAAATGAAACATCATCTGTTCAACTTATTCAAAAACAGATAGATAGCTCATTTATTCAATTTCATTTTTGTCTTAAGGGTAAGTGTAAATTTGTTTTCAACAACGGAGCCTATGAGTTAAATATTTTAGAAGAAAACTCACTATTACTTTACAATCCTCAAAGAGACCTCCCCATTCACCTTGATGTTGACCCTAACACTTGGGTTGTCTCGATATTAATCTCGATTAAAAAGTTTCATGGTCTGTTTTCACACGAAGCTGAGTATATCACTTTTTTAAGCGATGGGAATCAGGATAAAAAATACTATAAGGATGGTCACATATCTCCATCAACAGCAATTGTATTAAATCAACTTATTAACTATAACTTAAACTCTACTATTAAGTCTTTGTACTTCAAAGGAAAGGCTTACGAGCTATTAAGTTTATATTTTAACAGGGTTGAAGACGCTAATGTAGAACAGTGTCCATTCCTTGTTGATGAATCAAATGTTGTTAAGATTAGACAAGCTAAGGATATTATGATTGATCGCATATTAGAGCCTCCTACTTTATCAGCACTAGCTCTTGAAATAGACTTGAGCTTGAAAAAATTGAAAGAAGGCTTTAAACAAATCTATGGCACTACAGTTTTTGGTTTTTTGTTTGATTATAAAATGGAAGTTGCCCGAAAACTTTTAGAGTCAGGCGCGCACAATGTTAACGAAGTAGGCCTCAAAGTGGGTTATAGCACTGCAAGCCATTTTATATCGGCATTTAAAAAACAATTTGGAACAACCCCAAAAAAGTATATTCAATCCCTAAATTAATTAAAATGAAAGGAGTTTTATTAGTAAACTTAGGCTCTCCAGACAGTCCTACACCTAAAGATGTAAAGAAATACCTAGGTGAATTTCTTATGGATGAACGCGTTATAGATGTTCCTAAATGGGCACGAACACTACTGGTCAAAGGTATTATTTTAAATACCCGTCCAAAAGTATCAGCTAAAGCATACAGTAAAATTTGGTGGGAAGAGGGTTCTCCCTTAATTGTTTTATCGGAACGTTTAGAAAACAAGTTGAATAAAGAGGTTGAAGTTCCTACAGCGCTAGCGATGCGCTATGGTAGTATGACAATTAAAAAGGGGCTTCAAAAGCTCGTTGATCAAGGAGTCGATGAGGTATTAATAATCCCACTATATCCTCAGTTTGCCATGGCTACTACCGAAACAATATTGGAATTGTCTAAAGAGCTAAGAGATCAGTTTTTCCCAAATCTAAACTTGTCAAACTTACCCCCTTTTTATAATGATACCGATTATATCAAGGTTTTATCAAGCACAATAAAAGCGTCTTTAGACGGAAAAACGTATGAACATTTACTTTTTTCTTATCATGGTATTCCTGAACGTCACATTCGTAAAAGTGACATTACAAAATCGCATTGTAAAATAGATAAGTCTTGTTGTATAACTCCGTCAGAAGCTCATAAATATTGCTACAAGCACCAATGTCTTGAAGTTACGCGTTTAGTTGGCAAGGAGTTAGGTCTTGAGGAGTCAACTTATTCAACTTCCTTTCAGTCTCGTTTAGGTTTTGACCCGTGGTTACGACCTTACACCGATCGTACTATTGAACGTTTAGGTAAAGAAGGCACAAAGTCGATGGCTATTGCAACTCCAGCATTTGTGAGTGATTGTCTTGAAACTTTGGAAGAAATTGCCATGGAAGGGGAAGAAATATTTCATGAAGTTGGCGGTAAGAATTTTATAACAATTCCTTGTTTAAATGATGACCCTGCCTGGGTTTCTCTTTTAGCAAAGTGGATTAAAGAATGGACTTCTCAATAATTTACTCTAATGAACCCATCAACTTCAAATAGCTTTAGCTCCGAATCCATTGGAAAATTACTCATTAAACAGGCATTACCTGCATCTATCGGGATTTTGGTCATGTCGCTAAATATTTTAATTGATACTATTTTTGTAGGACATTGGATTGGTTCTCAAGCAATTGCGGCTATTAACGTGGTATTACCGGTTTCATTTTTTATCGCAGCCTTAGGAATGGCGATTGGTATAGGCGGCTCCTCCATAATTTCTAGGGCTCTAGGAGCAAATGATAAATCTAAGGCATTGTTAACATTTGGCAACCAAGTAAACATGACCATTATTCTAACTTTAATTTTGGTTTTTTTTGGCTTAAATTTTATTGACAATATTATTCCAGTGTTTGGAGGCAGAGGAACTATTTTCGAGCCCGCCAAGATATATTACCGAATTGTTTTATACGGAGTTCCATTTTTGGCATTATCGATGATGGGAAATACTGTTATAAGAGCGGAGGGCAAACCTAAGTTTGCAATGTACGCTATGATGATCCCGTCTGTTACAAATCTATTATTTGACTATATTTTTATTAATATAATGGACCTAGGGATGATGGGCGCAGCTTGGGCTACGACTGGTTCATATATTCTTTGTTTTATATTTATTTTTTGGTTTTTCATTTCAGATAATTCTGAAATGAAAGTATTGATACACCATTTTAAACTAAAGAAATCAATAGTTTACCAAATCAGTAGTTTAGGATCAGTTACTCTTTCGAGACAAGCTGTTGTTAGTATTACTTATTTACTAATGAATAATATTTTATTTGATTTTGGTGGTGAAACCTCAATAACGTCTTATGCTATAGTTTCTAGAATGCTAATGTTTGCTTTGTTCCCTATTTTTGGAATTACACAAGGATTCATCCCTATAGCTGGATATAACTATGGAGCTAAAAATTATTACCGAGTTAAGCAAATTATTCGAATTTCAATTATTTATGCAATGATAATTGCCTTTTTTGTTTTTGTACTACTTATTGGATTTCCAGAACTAATCACACGAATATTCACGACCGACCCGTTAGTAATCGAAAAAACTCCTACGGCAATGCGGTGGGTATTTGCAGCAACACCAATTATTGCTATTCAATTAATTGGCGCTGCCTATTTTCAAGCAATAGGAAAAGCGACACCAGCACTTTTATTAACACTTTCTAGGCAAGGGTTTTTCTTTATTCCTTTAATTTTTATCCTCCCATTATGGTATGGCGAGCTTGGTGTCTGGATAGCATTTCCAGTTTCTGATGTTCTCTCTACTTCATTAACAGCATATGTACTATACAGAGAAGTTTCAGTAAAACTAATTTCAATAACTTAATTATGGACTATTATAACTATATAAAATCTCTTCACCTTATTTTTGTAATCACTTGGTTTGCAGGCTTATTTTATATTCCTCGTATTTTTATTTACCATATAGAAGCAACTAAAAAACCAGTTATAGAAAAAGAAATATTAACGGCCCAACTAAAAATCATGGCCAAACGATTATGGTTTATTATTACTTGGCCTTCGGCTATATTAGCTATTTTATTTGGCAGCTGGCTTTTAGTAATTGCGCCATATTGGATAGAACAACCTTGGATGCATGCGAAATTATGCTTCGTAGTAATTTTATTTATTTACCACCTTAAAACACATTTTATTTTCAGAGAACTACAAGAGGATAAAATCAATTACACTTCTAATTTCATGCGTCTTTGGAATGAAGGGGCAACCCTAATTCTATTCGCCATTGTGTTTTTGGTATTGTTAAAAAGCACTCTTAATATGGCTTATGGCATGTTGGGGCTTGTTGGACTAGCCGCTCTTTTAGTCTTAGGAATAAAATTATACAAAAGAACCCGTTCGGAGTGATTAAATAAATCAACAACTTGTTTTTTTATTATATTTAACAAAAGTAAACCTCTATGATAAAGCGTAAGCTGTCTTTAAGATCACGGATTTTTTTCTTTATGATTATGTTGGTTGTTGTAGCATCTGTTCTAATAGCGGTAGTGACTATTATCCAATATAAAGACCAATCTCAGGACTACCACCGCCAACGATTGGAACGTAAAGAAGCACAGTTAATTTCAAGTATAAATTATGTTTTAAAAGAAACTACATGGGAGATAAAAACAGAAAATTTATTTCTTATTTTCAAGGACAAGATATATGATATAGCTAACATACATAATGTTAGTTTTAACTTATATGATCTTGACGGGAACCTTATAAAAATGTCTAAGCCCAGGGCTGAAAACATTATAATTGATAATTATTTATCTGATGAAGTACTAACTAAGCTCAATTTGAGTGTTTCTAAACGATATGTAGAAAAGAACAAATATTTAGGAGGGGACTATCGGTCGTCATATATAATTATTAACGACACAGCCGCAAACCCCTTAGGGATATTAAACGTTCCTTATTTTGATGATGAAAGCTTAAATTATGGAGAGCTCAACGAGTTTCTTATTAGATTAAGTTACGCATATGTTATAATGATTTTAGTTGCTATATTATTTGCATACTTTGTGTCTAAATATATCACCAAATCCCTACAAACAATTCGCGATAAGATGAAGGGAACTAGTCTAGAAAAAAACAATCAAAAAATTGAATTAGAGGGCGCTAGTCTTGAGGTATCTGCACTAGTAGATTCTTATAACAGCATGATTGATGACTTAGAAGAAAGTGCGAAAAAACTAGCTTCAAGTGAAAGAGAGCAAGCATGGCGAGAAATGGCTAAGCAAGTGGCTCACGAAATCAAAAATCCATTAACTCCTATGCGACTAAGTGTTCAAAGTTTTCAGCAGAAATTTGACCCTGATGATCCACGAGTTCATAAAAAAGTAGAGGAATATTCAAAAACATTGATTCAGCAAATCGACACAATGAGTTCAATAGCATCGGCTTTTTCCAACTTTGCAAAAATGCCTGCACAAAAACTAGAACTTTTAAATATTATAGAAGTTATTGAACTCACTTTAGATATATTTCCTGATAGCGATATTAAATTTATTTCACAGGAATCTAATATCTACGTTAACTTTGATCGCTCTCAACTAATTAGAATTATTACAAACTTAGTAAAGAATGCCATACAGTCTATTCCTTCAAATCGTATTCCCAGGATCAGTATTGTTGTTTCTAGTGATGATTTAGAAGTAACTATTATAGTTAAAGACAATGGTAGTGGAGTTACAGACGCTATTAAAAGTAAAATTTTTGAACCAAGATTCACTACTAAAAGTAGCGGAATGGGATTAGGCCTTCCAATGATAAAAAATATTATAGAAACTTATAATGGGAGCATTTCCTTCTCAACAATTATTGGTGAGGGAAGTGAATTTATAGTCCGGTTTCCTAAAAACAATTAAAATGAATTACAATAATATTATTAATGACTTTAGTAATGGGATTACTACCATTACAATAAACAGACCTTCTAAGTTAAACGCACTAAATAGGGAAACTATTTATGAGTTACACTCAGCTTTAAAGTTATCTGAAACCGATTCTAATACTAAAGTCATAATCATTACTGGCGACGGCGAAAAGGCTTTTGTTGCCGGAGCAGATATTAGTGAGTTTGCTCATTTTGACCTTGAACAAGGAGCCTCATTGTCCAAGGAAGGCCAAGACTTATTATTTAATCTGATCGAAAATCTTACTACACCAGTTATTGCAGCTATTAACGGATTTGCTCTAGGAGGTGGCCTAGAGTTGGCTTTATCTGCTCATTTTAGAGTTGCAAGTGAAAATGCACGCATGGGCCTACCCGAAACATCTCTAGGACTTATTCCTGGTTATGGAGGAACACAAAGACTTACCCAGATCGTAGGAAAGGGTCGCGCACTAGAACTGATTATGACTGGAAGTATGATTGATGCTAAGAGAGCGCTTGATTATGGCCTAGTAAATTATGTAGTTCCTTTGAACCAATTATTAATTACTTGCACTGAACTAGCAGAGAAAATAATGTCTAATTCCCCAGTAGCGATAAGTGCAGCCATTAAAGCGGTAAACGCTCATCACTTTGATGGAGTTAATGGCTTTCAAGTTGAGATATCGGAGTTTGGAAAGTGTTTTGAAACTGAAGATTTTAAGGAGGGTACTACAGCTTTTTTAGAAAAACGTAAAGCAAAATTTACTGGAAAATAATAAAGCCCAAACAAAAAGTTTGAGCTTTAAATTTTACAGATAACTAATATTTTAATCTGCTAGTACGATAACCTTATTTGCATTCATTTCAATAGCGCCAGACTTAATAGCGTAACAATATCCTTTTCCATTTTTTTCAAATAGAGACTTATTTGTATCGTTAAGATTAATATCACCAAAAATTTTCACAAACCCTTTTTTGAGAGTTGAAACTACTGATGCGTGATTATTTAGTATTTCAAAATCACCATTAGTACCGGGAACATAGACACTGTCTACTTCGCCTTTGAATACAGTTAATTCAGGAGTTATAATTTCTAAATACATAGTTAAATTTTTAAGCCTCTGCTAGCATTTTATCACCAGCTTCAATTGCTTCTTCAATGGTTCCTTTTAAGTTGAATGCTGCTTCAGGAAGACGATCTAATTCACCATCCATAATCATATTAAATCCTTTGATAGTTTCTTTAATGTCAACTAAAACTCCTTTTAGTCCTGTGAACTGCTCAGCAACGTGAAATGGCTGTGATAAGAATCGTTGAACTCTTCGTGCTCTTCCTACAGCTAGTTTGTCCTCTTCAGAAAGCTCTTCCATTCCAAGAATTGCAATAATATCTTGTAATTCTTTGTAGCGTTGCAACAATTCTTTTACGCGTTGTGCGCAATCATAGTGCTCGTCACCTAGAATGTCAGCAGTTAAAATACGTGAAGTTGAATCCAAAGGATCTACCGCGGGGTAGATACCTAGTTCAGCAATTTTACGAGACAACACAGTAGTTGCATCTAAGTGAGCAAATGTTGTTGCAGGTGCAGGGTCTGTTAAATCATCTGCAGGGACATACACAGCCTGAACAGAAGTAATTGACCCTTTCTTTGTAGATGTG
>JGI20154J14316_10004606_pt1 | contig 10508 bp, 8 predicted proteins | sample COG_04_FD_14316 | JGI IMG/M metagenome (IMG submission 14316) | reverse complement strand
GGTTTTGAATCGAAAGTCAGCGCCAGTCAGGCGGAAGACTTTATGGATTCCGAATGTGTTTCCTGCGGTGCCTGTGTTAATGCCTGCCCAACCGCCACGCTCACCGAGAAGAGCATTATCGAAGCCGGTAAACCCGAGCACTCAGTGATCACCACCTGCGCCTATTGCGGTGTCGGCTGTTCCTTTAAGGCCGAGATGAAAGGCAATCAAGTTGTGCGTATGACCCCTTACAAAGACGGCAAAGCCAACGAAGGTCATGCCTGCGTCAAAGGCCGCTTTGCCTTTGGTTACGCTACTCACAAAGATCGCATCACCGTGCCCATGATCCGCGATAGCATCGACGATCCCTGGAAAGAAGTATCCTGGGACGAGGCAGTGACCTACACCGCCAAACGCTTCAAAGATATTCAGGCGCAATATGGCCGCACCAGCATTGGTGCTATCTCTTCAAGCCGTTGCACCAACGAAGAAGTCTATTTAGTGCAGAAAATGGTTCGCGCTGGCTTTGGCAATAACAATATAGATACCTGCGCCCGAGTCTGTCATTCCCCTACCGGGTTTGGTTTAAAAACCACCCTAGGTGAATCTGCCGGTACTCAAACCTTTGCCTCAGTGGCCGATGCCGACGTGGTTGTGGTTATGGGTGCCAACCCAACTGAAGCTCACCCAGTGTTTGGCTCACGCCTAAAACGTCGCCTCCGTGAAGGTGCAAAACTTATAGTCATAGACCCGCGCAAAATTGAACTGGTCAGCTCGCCCCATATTACCGCCGACTATCATTTGCCCGTGCGTCCCGGCACCAACGTCACATTGCTCAATGCACTGGCTCATGTGGTGGTGAACGAAGGCCTTGAGGCGCGAGACTACATTGCCGAGCGCTGCGATGTAGCTGAATTTGACAAGTGGCTGGCCTTTATCGGCGACGAGCGCCACTCTCCAGAACATACTGAAAGCATCACCGGTGTCGATGCTGCCGATTTACGTGCCGCCGCTCGTCTCTACGCCACTGGTGGTAACGGTGCGATCTTCTACGGCTTGGGTGTCACCGAACACAGTCAGGGCTCAACCGCGGTGATGGCCATTGCCAACCTCGCCATGCTCACCGGGAATATTGGTCACGAAGGTGTGGGCGTAAACCCACTGCGTGGACAGAATAATGTGCAGGGCTCCTGCGATATGGGTTCATTCCCCCATGAACTGCCCGGCTACCGCCATATTTCCGATAAAGCCACTCGCGATTTATTTGAAGGGGAGTGGGGCGTGACTCTGGACTCAGAACCCGGCCTGCGTATCCCCAATATGTTTGACGCCGCCCTCGATGGCGAGTTTAAAGGCCTCTACTGCCAGGGGGAAGATATAGCCCAGTCAGATCCCAACACTCAGCACGTTGAAGCAGCACTGCGCTCAATCGAATGTTTGGTGGTGCAAGATATCTTTCTCAATGAAACCGCTAAATTTGCCCATGTATTTTTACCCGGCGCATCGTTTTTGGAAAAAGACGGCACCTTCACCAACGCTGAACGCAGAATCTCCAGAGTGCGCAAAGTTATGCCGCCACTCAGTGGCAAAGCCGACTGGGAAGGCACCATGGCCCTGGCCAATGCTCTGGGCTGCAAGATGGAATACAGCCATCCCTCGGAAATCATGGACGAAATTGCCCGCTTAACCCCGACCTTTAACGGCGTCTCATACGACCGCATAGAGCAGCTGGGCAGCATCCAGTGGCCGTGCAATGACGACACGCCAGAGGGCACGCCAATCATGCATGTAGACCAGTTTGTCCGCGGCAAAGGCTTCTTTGCCATGACCGAATATGTCGCCACCACCGAACGGGCCAACCGCAAGTTTCCGCTACTGCTGACTACTGGACGGATACTCTCGCAATACAATGTAGGCGCCCAAACCCGACGCACCCAAAACAGTGAATGGCACGGCGAAGATGTTATCGAAATCCATCCCCATGACGCAGAAGAGCGCGGTATTAACCATGGTGATTGGGTCGGCATTAACAGCCGAGTGGGCGACACAGTGCTGCGCGCCGACGTCACCGAAAAAGTAAAACCCGGCGTTGTCTACACCACATTTCACCATCCGGTTTCTGGTGCCAATGTGATTACCACCGACAATAGCGACTGGGCCACCAACTGCCCAGAGTACAAAGTGACCGCCGTGCAACTGAGCAAAGTAACCCAGCCCTCCAACTGGCAGGCGCGACAAAAATCCTTCGATAAGCAGCAGCAAGGCTTATTAAAAGAAGCACGCCACTAAGCGTGGCTACTATCGGCTCAGATAAAGTCAGTCGTGTTATCTGGAAAGCCGGCGAAACCGCCGAGGGCACAGACTGGGTCGCCACAGAGACCGCGGTCGCGTTAGTCTACAACGGTATTTCCCATGTGGTGATGATGGCCACACCGGCTGATTTGGAAGACTTTGCCTTAGGTTTTAGCTTGAGCGAAGGTATCTTGCAAAGCGCCAAGCAACTGCTGGATTGCGAAATAACCGAAACCGACAAAGGCATAGAGCTGGCCCTCAGCATCACCGCCGAACCCTTCGCCAAGCTAAAACAAAAACGCCGCAACCTAGTGGGCAGAACCGGTTGCGGACTCTGCGGTGCTGAATCCTTAGAGCAGGCCATTAGCGAACCCGCCACGGTCACCGCCGACTTATCCATCAGCCACGAAGCCATTCAAAAAGCCTCTAGCGCCTTAGCCGCAGAACAAAAACTACAGCAACAGACCGGCGCAGTGCACGGCGCCGCCTACTGCAACCAGCAGGGCGAACTATTGCTAGTGCGCGAAGATGTTGGTCGCCACAATGCCCTCGATAAGCTTTTGGGAGCCCTGGCCAGAAAAGGTCAAGAACAAAACCAAGAACAAAACCAAGAGCCAGGCTTTGTATTGGTCACCAGCAGAGCCAGCTATGAAATGATCGCTAAAACCACCAGTGCCAATATTCCACTATTAGCCGCAGTCTCAGCCCCCACATCTCTTGCTATAGAACTGGCCGAGAAAAGTGGCTTAACCCTTGTTGGCTTCACCAGAACCGGCCGCCATGTGGTCTATGCCAATGGCCAACGAATTCACTAAGAGAACAACCATGTCAGACTCAAAACTTCAGCGTCTCGTTAGTCAGGTCAACCAAATTGCCCTCAACATGAGCGCCAATGGCAGCGATGAAATGGTCGCCGATCAAGTAGCCCAGCATCTGGAAAAGTTTTGGGCACCGCCGATGAAAGCGCTTATTACTGAACAACCAGTGGAAGTGGATATTGGCTTGACGCCGATAGGGCAGAAGGCGGTACAGAATTTGTTAACAATTCAGGAAGCAAAACAGGCTTAACGCCTGCTTTCAAAGTCGTGTATCTAAAAAGCCGCTGTAATTTCGAGCGAAGCTTATTATCTTGATTCTGAATAAAATGCTCGTCGTTTCCTACACTCGTGATTCGTCTCCTTGACATACCATATATAGTATATCTATCCTAAGCAGTATGTGGGAAATCTATGAGCACAGGAGAGTGCCTCGGGAGCTTAAAAAGTTGCCGCTAGATGTGCTCCAACGATATGAGAAGTGGAAGGACATCATCGCGATATCGGGACCCGCTGGGTTGCGTCTTATTCGCGGTCTCAATGATGAGCCTCTTCGTGGAGAGTGGCATGGCTACAGGTCTTCAAGGCTTAATCGCCAATATCGTGTGATCTATAAAATTGAACGGCAACAGGTGTTAGTCAAGGTCGTAAAAGTAACGCCCCATGACTACAGCAGGAAATAAACATGGAAAATTTTAACAAAGCTAAAAAGAATCTCGATTTGTCAGTTGGCGAATCTGTGCGGATAGTTCGAGAGCTGCAGGAGCTCAGTCAAAACGATTTAGCGCAACTTACAGGCATTCCTCAATCAACCATATCAGCGATTGAGAACAATAGGATTCGCCTTGGAGTAGAGCGCTCTAAAGTGTTGGCCCGAGCACTGCATTGCCATCCTGCAGTTTTGGTTTTTCCAGGTTGGGATAATACTGAGTTTGAGGCGGCGTAAGGTAGAATTGAAATCCTGAGAAACTTAGCGACGTGAGGCATAAGAGCTAAGGCATCGGTTAACAAGGCATTGAATCGCTACTTAATATCAACCAACCGCAAACAAAGTTCATTTAGAGCTGCACCCCTTTAAACTCTAACCACACACCTCCTAATTTTGACCACTACACTCTGTCATCCCGACCGAAGTGGAGGGATCTCATCCACCAAGCAACCACCATTTCCAAGCGGAGTGGGTGCCGCTTGACTAAGCTTATAGCGTATTCGTTATCTGGCTACTTGGCATTGGGGCATCTAAGTTCGCGTTAAGCCATCATGGGTAGAGAATCTGTCTTCAGATAAGGAAAACTAAACCATACCCTCAACGTTTTTGGATATGAGAAATAGCTAATTCGAAACTCAGACGTTGAGTCCAGTATAAAAAGGAATTTATTGAAAGGAGTATATTATGGCAAATGAAGGCTACCACGAACCCATCGACGAACTCACCGACGCCACAAGAGATATGCATCGCGCAATTAGCTCCTTAATGGAAGAGCTCGAAGCCGTTGACTGGTATAACCAGCGCGTAGATGCCTGCAAAAATCCTGAGCTTAAGGCCATACTTGAGCACAATCGCGATGAGGAGAAAGAACATGCCGCCATGGTGCTGGAATGGATAAGGCGCCAGGACTCGTCTTTCGATAAAGAGCTCAAGGACTACCTGTTCAGCGATAGAGAGATCGCGCATAAATAGCTAGGCCAGTTACTATTACCCAGCCCTTCCGAGTTGTAGGCATCCATTACATCTGGGGGGTTGGGCAACTCCCCTGTTTTTTACATGTAAATTCATATAGCCGAGACTATAATCCTGTCTTCGCTTTTATCGTCAGCAACTGAGACTGAAATACAGCTGGCGCTTTGCCTAACCATGCCGTCTTATAATCGCCAAAAGCCGCCAAACCATTTGTTATCCAGCATAGAGCAACCATCAAGGACCCAACCGTGACCAACCCACTTTTAGAAACTCATGAACTGCCTCCATTCACCGCTATTTGTGCGGAGCATGTGGAGCCAGCTATCGAAAAGTTGATCGAGCAAAATCGCACTGCCCTCGACGAACAGCTTTCCGAGCTTGAAACAGTCACTTGGGAGGCTCTTATTGAGCCAATTGACAGGCGCAATGAAATGCTCAATCAAGCCTGGTCACCGGTAAGTCATTTAAATAGCGTGTTAAATTCTGATGCGCTGCGAGAAGCCTACAATAATTGCGTGGGTAAATTAGCCCAGTGGGGAACTGAAACTGGACAAAATGAAACCCTGTTTCAGGCCTATAAAACTCTCTCAGAGAGCGAGGAATTTGCCGCTTTAACCCAGGCTCAACGCCACAGTATCAAGCTGGCGCTACAGAGTTTTGATCTTTCCGGCGTCTCACTGCCAAAAGATAAAAAGCAGCAATTTTCCAGATTAACCCAACGATTAGCCGAACTTAGCAGCACGTTTGGCGACAATATTATGGATGCCACTCAGGCTTGGAATCTACTTATCACCGATGCTGAGGAACTGGCTGGCGTCACCGATAACTCCCTGGCGCTTCTCGCTCAAGCTGCTGCAGAAAAAGATCAGAGCGGTTATTTATTGACCCTCGATCAGCCCTGTTTTATCGCCATCATGACCTATGCTGACAGTCGCTCATTGCGCGAAAAAATGTATCAGGCATTTACCACTCGCGCCTCTGATCAGGGTCCCCAGGCCGGGCAGTGGGATAACAGCGCGATTATTGATGAGACATTAAAACTGCGCCATGAACGGTCCCAAATACTTGGCCTAGGTAATGCCGCCGAGGTGTCACTGGCACCGAAGATGGCCAGTTCAACTGCCCAAGTGATGAGCTTTTTAGATGACCTTGCCAAGCAGGTTAAGCCTCAGGCAGAAAAAGAGTTTGCCGAACTCTCAGCCTTCGCCAAAACAGAGCTGCACATCGATGAGCTCAAGGCGTGGGATATTGCCTATGTATCCGAGAAACTCCGCACTCAGCGCTACGCCATCAGTGTTGAAGAGCTGCGCCCCTGGTTTCCCGTCGAACGGGTTCTAAGCGGCCTCTATAACATTGCCGGACGCTTATTTGATATCAGCATTGAAGAAGATACCCGCGCCGATTTATGGCACAAAGACGCTAGGTTCTACCGTATCTCGCGCGATGGCCAGGTGATTGCGAGCTTCTATCTGGATCTGTATGCCCGCGAAAAGAAGCAGGGCGGGGCATGGATGGATGTCTGTAGATCACGACGCAAGTTGGTGGATGGCATCCAGCTTCCGGTTGCCTACCTCACCTGCAACTTTACCCCGCCGGTTGACGGCAAACCGGCTCTACTCACCCATGACGAAGTCACAACCCTGTTCCATGAGTTTGGCCACGGCCTGCATCATATGCTGACCCAGGTTGAGGTTCTGGAAGTCTCCGGTATCAACGGTGTTGCCTGGGATGCGGTAGAGCTGCCCAGCCAATTTATGGAGAACTGGTGCTGGCAGGAAGAGAGTATCGAACTTATATCTGCTCATTTTGAAAGTGGCGAAGCGCTACCCAAAGCGATGTTGGATAAATTATTAGCGGCGAAGAACTTTCAGTCAGGTATGGCCCTGGCACGTCAGCTGGAGTTTGCCATCTTCGATTTCCGTCTGCATCTAGAGTACAACCCGAGCAACCCACGCAGCCCCCAAGAGTTGATCAACGAAGTGCGCGAGCAAATCGCAGTGATTAAAGCCCCAGATCACAATCGCTTTCAAAATGGCTTTGGGCATATTTTTGCCGGGGGTTATGCGGCTGGTTATTACAGCTACCTCTGGGCCGAAGTGCTGTCTGCCGACGCCTTCTCGCTATTTGAAGAGCAGGGTATTTTCGATCAAGCCACCGGCGATAAATTCCGCGCCGCAATTCTCGAAAAGGGCGGCTCAGATGACGCCATGAACCTGTTCGTTCAGTTCCGCGGTCGCGAGCCGTCTAATGAGGCATTGCTGAGGCACCGTGGGATTTTCTAGCAAATAGATTGTTGGATGTGTCATTTTTATGGCTGGCACCGATGTTGTGATCAACTCAAATATACTTGCAGGCAAGGGTGAGATGAGTAATTAATGCGGACATCGGTATTATTTAGACTACACTTAAAGGACAGGATAAATTGAGTGTAATTGATGATGGTTGGCGCCGAGACGCTGAATAGAATGTTGGTTTAAAGCTACAAGGAGGTAGTTTATGGCAGAATCTGCACTGTCAGTATTTGTTAAAAAAGCCCTTGCATCTGGGGCATCCATTGCCGCCATCGAGCGAGATTTATTTGAAGCTGGTTGGTCTAAAAGGCAAGTGTCAAAAGCCTTGGGCGAGTTTTCACCTGCGGGCCTGGGGACACAGGCTCCCAAACCAAAACCCGAGTTTCGAGTGCGGGAAATATTCCTCTATACAACCATGTTTATCACGCTTTACCTGAGTAGTTATCATCTTGGCAGCTTGTTTTTTCAGTTTGTGAATCTCATATTTCCCGACGCCAGCCATACAGATTATGGGGAGATTATTGGTCGCAATATCCGCTTTAATGTGTCGGCTTTACTGGTGGCCTTTCCCGTTTTTCTCTTGGTCGCGGTAAAAATTGCCAAGCATATTCAGTTTGAGCCGTTGCAACGTGCATCTCCAGTAAGAATCTGGCTGACCTACCTAACTCTGGCTATCGCCACCTGTGTTCTTGCGGGCAATTTTATCGCTCTTTTGAATAGTTTTTTAACTGGCGAGCTGTCAATTGCGTTTATTTTAAAAGTCCTGATTGTTGCTGGAATAGCTGGTGGACTGTTCTCATACTACCTCTGGTCAATACGCACAGATACTGAGTTAACTGCTGAATGGTAGTGAATGATTGGGTTCGCCTGAATGCTTTTAACACCGGCGCGATAAAAAATATCTCAAAGTCCTAGTATTTTGCTCGATGGGCGCATTTTATTTGATAATTTCTAGGGTAAATTCTTAGAAGAGCCTTCAATAGTATTATTTTAGCCTAAGCTTACAGCATGTTAGTGCATATTGGTTTCAAGTCATTATCGAAGGCTTGAGACCTGTGCAGAGACGTAAGGCTAAGTAGTTTAGAACGGAGACTCACTATGAAGGTGCCAGAATGTCCTCCAAACGAGGTAGCACGGCTTCAGACCCTCAGATCACTCGATATATTAGATACCCCCCACGAAGAACGATTTGACCGCTTAACGCGCATGGCAAAACGGCTTTTTAATGTGCCCATTGCGCTGGTGAGTTTGGTCGACGAAAACCGACAGTGGTTTAAATCCTGTATTGGCCTCAGGGTATCCGAAACCCCCAGAGATATTTCATTCTGTGGCCATGCCATTCTTGGTGATGACGTTTTTATTATTCCCGACGCGGCGGCTGACGAACGCTTTCAGGACAATCCGTTGGTGGTTGGTGAGCCGAATATACGCTTCTATGCCGGCTGCCCCCTGCGTGCCCTAAATGGAGCGCATATGGGCACGCTGTGCATAATTGATAACAAGCCCCGAGACTTCAGCGAGCATGACCTCGGTGCACTAAAAGATCTTGCGGCAATGGTCGAGCAAGAGCTCGCCGCACTCGAGTTAGCGGTACTCGATGAGCTGACGGAGATTTCTAATCGACGGGGCTTTATTACCTTAGTTAGCCATGCTATTCGCATGTGCGTGCGGCAAAAAATGTCTGCATCCTTGGTGTTTTTTGATCTCGACAAATTCAAATTAATCAACGACCGCCATGGCCATATTGAGGGCGATCGAGCGCTGATAACATTCGCTAAAATCTTGCAAAAAACCCTGCGCGACTCAGACTTGGTAGCACGCATTGGTGGCGATGAATTTGCCGCATTGCTTTTGGATACCCCCAAAGCCTCGGCGCTGGATGTAATCCTAAGACTGCAGGCGAGACTAGATGTCTACAATGACAAGTCGGTCCATGATTACACCATCGACTTTTCCTTTGGCGTGGTGGACTTTGACCCCCAGGTACATGCGGACGTCGAAGCCTTACTCGCCGATGGTGATGCACTAATGTATGAGTGTAAGCACGGTAAGAGTTGACCCAGCTTAGTGCCGCAGCTCATTTGGCATTGGCGTGGCCAATATTATGTTCCTAGGCGTGGACTCGGTCTATGGCTTTGAGAGCGACAGGGTGGCGGGTGGCAGCGGTCCAGCTATTGGGGGTTTCCCAGCCTAGGGTGAATAATTTGCTAATAGGGCAGCTTGATCTTTTAGCTACAGGTAAACAGCGCCATTCGGCGCTTTTTTGGGTTATGGGGCTATGGAATTTAACTTATTCGGCAATGTAAGTGATTGTTGTCTATGGTTATTCCTAACATAAAAGAATAAGTCATTTACTAGGCAGTATTTGGGGGGTAGGGGCTGGCATGAGGTTGGCTTGCTAAGAATGTTAATCTGAAGGAACAGATTATGGATCCCATGGCTGTTGATATGTTGGGTTGTCTGGATGGTGACCAATGCTCTGATAAAACGCAGTTAGCTGATGCTGTTGGTGCTGAAGCTCTTTTCCTGCCGGTGATAGGCCGCGCTATATGTGGCGGTTGCGTCCCTGATGTTTCTGATGTAACCCAATGCGTGAGATGTAGCTTGACAGCTGAAAGGCTATTTGGGGGTTTTGGCGTTCGGATTTTGGGCAAACTCATTTTTCGCTGGCTTGACTCCACATTGAAAATTATAACCTGCATAGCCGAAGCTTGGTCTGTTGAGACTATTGACAAACTTTTCGGGAGATCAATTTACTTGTCTGGTTTCGACCCAAAGCGGACATTAATATGTCAGCGCTTAGTGTATTTTTGCTTATATGAAGTTATTTGTTTTAATACATCACTAAGATTATTTGGCTATTGAGGCCTGAAGGAAGACCGTGACAAAGAAAATAAAAAATGGAAATGGACAATCATCAGGCAGCTTGGGTGAGGTTGTTGATCTTTTTTGTGGAGTTGGGGCACTAAGTCACGGGCTTAAGCGAGCTGGACTGAAGATTGTTGCGGGGTATGATATCGATCCCAAATGCAAATACGCCTTTGAAACAAACAACCACGCTGATTTCCATGCAAGGGACGTTTCCAAACTTACTGCTAAGGAAATAAATAGTCACTTTTCTGGAAAGGTACCCTCAGTTCTTGCTGGATGTGCCCCGTGCCAACCATTTTCCACTTACAAACAAAGATATGATGAAGATCCGCGTTGGGATTTGGTTGGTAAATTTGCAGAACTAGCAGTAAAGGCGAATACGGATTTCGTGACAATGGAAAATGTACCAACATTGCTTAACTATAGAAATGGGGAGGTATTTGAGAATTTTTGCGCATCTCTGCGCAATGCGGGCTATAGCCTGGAATGGGCCGTTGCTAAATGTGAGGAGTATGGTGTTCCTCAAAAACGGCGTAGACTAGTGGTGATAGCTTCTAAGTCTCATCAGGTGCATCCACT
>JGI20154J14316_10004602_pt1 | contig 10510 bp, 9 predicted proteins | sample COG_04_FD_14316 | JGI IMG/M metagenome (IMG submission 14316) | reverse complement strand
TTTTTTTTTCGAAAGTCATTTGGCTTTTCAAAACTCAACATGCCTTTTTTGTGTGTTTTTTCGAAATATGGAAATAGGTCTAGAAAAAAGTGAAAAAAGTGGTTTAGACCATAATGCTCTGACTACAAAAAAAATAATTATTAGTTTGTTATGATAAAATTTTCGCGTTTTATATATTTTACGTGAAAGTATTTAGGAGTTTTTCTATGTTTCATATATATGAAACATAATGAAACAAATGAAAACGCCAAAACGCCTGTAAAATTTCATTGTAATAAATGTAACTATTCGTCTAGCAAACAAAGTGAATGGAATAGACATATTACAACACGTAAACATACAAATGAAACAAATGAAACAAAAATGAAACAACCAATCACCACTAATGAAAACATGTATAAATGTATATATTGTAAACAATCCTTTATAAGTAGAACAACTGAATGGAGACATCGAAAGAAATGCTCCATGAACCAAGAGCAAGGCTCAACAAATATAATTATAAGTGATAAATATAATGAAAAAAATATAACTGGATTTGAAATAGACAAAGAATTATTAATAAAAATGCTTTTGAAGAATCAAGAAGTAATGGAAAAGATGATAGAAATTATGCCTACGATGGGAAATATTTCTCACAATAATTCACACAACACAAATACGACAAATAATAACAATACAACAAACAATCAATTCAATATTCAAATGTTTTTGAATGACCGTTGTAAGAATGCTATGAATTTAACCGATTTCATTGATACATTGCCTATTACAGCCGAGACATACGATTCAACAATTGATAATGGGCTTACCAAGACTATTACTAATATGATAACCAATGGTCTAAGTCAGTTAGATATATTAGAGAGACCGATCCATTGTACAGACGCTTCCCGAAAAACATTGTATGTAAAAGAAGATAATGTCTGGGAAAAAGACCACGAATTGGTAAGAATATTGTTAGGTATCCGTCAAATAGCTTCCAAACAACGAATCTTGATAAATAAATGGAAGGATACTCACGCTGACTGGAATACAAATGATAGAATGCAATCAAGATTCACAAGCCTTATTTGTAATTCTATAACTGACATTGAGAATGAGGAGAAGGAAACGAACAAAATTATCAGGTCTATTAGCAAAATGGTTTATTTGGATAGCGACATGAAGAATCAATATTTGGAATAGTCGCCGTTTTAGATCTGGAAAATTATAATAAAAAGATATAAATATTTTATTATTATATATATAATATTTTAATGGACGACAAAGAAAGAATTACCGAATTAGAAGAAAAAATTGCCCAATTAGAAGAGGAACTCCTAGCAACCAAAGAACACCTCAAAAAATATACAGCACCTAGTAGGCGTGAGTATTATGAAAAAAATAAAGATGTTATAAAGGAACGAAATAGAAAATATAAAGAAACTACTAATTATAAATCTACACCAGAACAAAGAAGAGAATACAATAAACAAGCATATTTACGAAGAAGAGAAAAACTCCAAAACGAAATGGAAGAAAAACATGAGAATATTTAGGAATAAGTAGATTTTATAAAATTCACTTAAAAATATAATATCACTATATATTATATATTTATACCAATGGACTATTCAAATACTATATTTTACAAGATTTATTGTAGAGACCCATCAATAAATGACTTGTATATAGGTCATACTACCAACTTTGTTCAGCGAAAACATGGTCATAAACAAGGGTGTAATAATGTTAAAAATGCTAGCTATAACTGTAAGCTATATCAGGCCATGCGAGAGAATAATGGTTGGGATAATTGGAAAATGGATATAATAGCATTTCATGAGTGTGACAATTTGTTAGGTGCTAAAATACAGGAACAAAAGTATTATGAAGAATACAAAGCAACACTAAATAGTATTGAACCATTACCTAAACCGAAGCCTAAAATTGTAAAGGATGTTGTAAAAAAGGAAAAGAGTATTTTTTATTGTAATAAATGTAATATACATTTTAATAGTAGTAAAGCACATGATGTTCACAATACTACCAAAAAACATATTAAAAATTCAGCTATTGATAACGAAGAAATAAAAAACACTAACATTCTGGCAAAATTTTTATGTAAAAAATGTGACTTTACATGTGGGAAACATAGTAATTGGCTTCGTCATACTTCAACCCGCAAACATAATATGGAAAAAAAGGAAAATACTAAAACGCCGTTTTACGCCACTTCATATCATATATGTATAATATGTGATAAAGAATTTAAAAGTTCGTCTGGTTTGTGGAAACACAAAAAGAAATGTAATGGTATTGAAACAAAGAAAGAAGTAAACCACGAACCTAATGAAAAAAACACAACTGGAGTTGAAATAGACAAGGAATTATTGATAAAAATGCTTTTGAAGAATCAAGAAGTTATGGAAAAGATGATAGATATAATGCCTAATATAGGAAACGAATAAAATAATATGTTCTATCAGCAAAACAGTGTATTTGGATAGCGACATGAAGAATCAATATTTAGAATAGCTGCGTTTTAGTAGGTTACCTATACTAAAAGAGGAAATACAAAATCAAATAAGCCGTATAAAAAATAATGAAAATACAGAATTGTTAGAGCGTATTTACATGTATTATGATAAATATGATTAAGTATTTCATCTAGAGCACTTGAATAAAAAATAACGTATTATTATACATTATTTTTTGGTTTTATTTTTATTTTTATTTTTTGGTTTTTTGTTTTTATTTTTGTCTTTAATTAAGCTGTCTTCTTGATAACCTTTTTGACCACCTTCTTCTTAACCACTGGCTCAGGAGGTGTAAAGACAGTAGCAACTTCCTCCTTGACCTCCTCTTCCTCGTCATCAGTATCCTCTACCTCATTGGAAACAGGCTCATCATCTTCCTCTTCAATATCATCATCTAATGCTTGGTTGACGACTTTCTCACGATCTTCTGTGGATAATTGAATTTGACAAACGCCTTTCATTGTGGCCTTGGGCTTAACCACACCTTGTACCAAGCGAAATGTAACTCCAAATCGTCCCGAAGCCATCCAGATTCCACCGATCATAATAACTGATGCGATATGAGAGCCTTTAGCAATCAAATCCTTAGGGGTAAGTGGTCCTCCATTAGGATCTGGATAAATAGGTTGCTGGTCAACGTTATAAAGCTCAGTCTTCCATTCACCTTCCCAATAAGGGATCTTCACTTTTAGAGTAGGAGCTCTAGAAGTGTCAGCTTCCCCTGTGGCTTTGTCCTTAGGGTACTTCAACATAGGGGTCCACAGCGCATCAATTGCTTCCTCGGACATCTTGCTTTTACCAAACCATTCCTTAGCATTGATCATAGCATCTGCCTTGATCTTCTTCTCTAAATCAATCATATTATTCATAAAATTTGTAGTGTCTTCCTTTGCGTATTCCTCATTAGGGAATTGAAGAGACATTTCATAGCGTTCATTTGATTCGTAATCTGAGACACCCCAGTTTATCATAAGAGGAGTGGAAATGTAAGTAGCTGAATTGGTAGCAGCATTAAGAACGCCAATAGATTTAGCTCCCCTTGAGTCAACCTTGGGCTTGCTGTATTTAATGTCCTTAGAAGGAGTGAAGTCGGTACCGGATAGAATAGTCTTAGAGCTCATAGTCATCTGTATATATGTAATATATATATGTGGTGTTTCTTTAAATCAATTTTTTTTATAAATGTATTTTAATCCAATTTAATTCACTCGTAAATAAGTAATAGAATTACACCAAGTAACCGTAACCTGCGCTACATAAATATTATACACCCTTGAAGATTCAATGTAATGGATACAGTATGTAATGAAGATAGTAATACTGATTGTAGATAGAATGTTCTGATCAGAATATCCTATTGTAATTGGATCGTAGAGAGAAATTGCCTAGTAATTGCCTAACAATTATAATATAAATATATGAGTATATATATATATATATATTAATTATGACAGATACACACGTAAACGCTACATATAATGACAATATTGTATTAAAAAATATAGATGAAGTAGAAGAATATCTCTCTGGTTTTGCCGATACAAGGAAATCTAAGTCGAATAAAAAAATGACAGACGAGTCTTTTCGCATGATATCTATGAGTGAATATGATTTAGTTAAAACAAACAAGTATAAAGTATCCCAATTAAAAGCCATTTGTAAATTCTATCAGATGAAGGTATCTGGAAATAAAGAGGAATTAATAACGCGAATTTACAATTATTTAAAGAATTCATTGTATGCTATAAAAATACAAAGGAGGGCAAGAGGTCATTTATTAAGAAAATATATCCATTCGTGTGGTCCATCTTTAAAAAATCGCAAATTATGTATAAACGACACAGATTTTGCGTCTTTAGAACCAGTTGGTGAAATACCATTCAATCAATTCTTTAGTTTTACAGACGATAAAAATAATATATATGGATGTGATATTGTATCATTCTATGGTTTGTTACAAAAAAAGACAACCGCAGTTAATAAATCAAATAAGGTGGCATTAAATCCATATACCAGAGAGGTAATTAATAATGAATTAAGAAGTAAATTCTCTCTACGATTACGATTAGCAAGAGTAAATAGGATAGAACATATTGTTATAGAAGAGCCTGAAATAGTAGATCACACGAAACAAATGGAGTTCAAGGTAATAGAATTATTTCAATATATAAATGAATTAGGAAATTATGCTGACAGTAAATGGTTTACAGATTTATCAAAAAATATGACAATCATCTTTATTAGAGAGATGTATGATATTTGGACTTATAGGGCACAATTATCAACCTCGGTAATGAGAGAAATCGTACCTCCTCACGGAAACCCATTTACAGGAGCGAGTCTTCATTTAGCGCAAAGTCAATCTGAAGAATATGTTAAGAAACAAGCAGTCCGTATCATTGAATTAATGGTAAAATCTGGTCATACAGAAGAAAATAGGTCTTTAGGGGCATTTTACGTGTTATCCGCTCTCACCCTAGTAAGTGACCCAGCAAGAATCGCATTACCTTGGTTATTTCAGTCGGTCGCTCATTAAATATATTGCGTTTCACAAAAATAATAGATAATTTAATGAATATTTAGGAATATTTTATGATGATAATCAATCATAATATATTATAATATATAATGCGTTAAATAGCTTAAAAAGATATGTCTTAGTAGTGTATAATGGTAAAGACAACTAAGACCACAGAGACTACTACTGCTAAGACTGCTTCCAAGACCGCTTCAAAGAAGATTGCTGCTACACCCGCCCCCATCATTGAAACCGCTCCCGTTGTTTCAGAAGAGGAGGTTGTTGACACAGCCCCTACTGTATTTGATCAATTTGCCGGATTCATGGCAAAGCTTCAAGGTGTCAGTGCCCAAATGTCCGCTCTTCGCACAGAGTTCCGTGGTATTGAGCGTCAAGTAAGTCGTGATCTTAAGGCAGCAGCCAAGATTACTGCCAAGAAGAAGAGAAAGACCGGTAACCGTGCTCCTTCTGGATTCGTCAAGCCTACTCTTATTTCTAACGAATTAGCTGGTTTCCTAGGTAAGCCAGAGGGTTCTGAGATGGCTCGCACAGAAGTTACTCGTGAGATTAACTCTTATATCCGTGAGCACAAGCTCCAAGACAAGGAAAATGGTCGCAAGATTATTGCCGATAAGAAGCTTACTTCTCTTCTTAAGCTAAAGAAGGGTGATGAACTCACTTACTTTAACCTTCAAAAGTACATGTCTCCTCATTTCGCCAAGGCAAGTGACAAGATTGCTACTTCCGCTTAAGCATAAAATAAACAAAAATAAATAAACAAAAATAAATAACAAAAATATATGTTGTTATCATAACATATATTTCTATACTGTATAACAAATTATAATACTTATTCAGCAAACAAGAAATGTTCCTTTTCTAATATATTTATTAAATTACGTTTATGAATAGGTCCATTAACAATGCTTATTTTTTCATATTGTTTATATTCGGACATTTTTGTTAAATCAAACATGTCTTGAATATTATATAATTCCATACAATTTTTTATATATTTAGTGTTTTCCTCTAACCATTCATAAAACGAAATATGGTTATAATTTTCAGTACAAATTTTTTTGTAATTATTTTTATTAATATTTTTATTATTATATTTCTTCCCAGTATCAATATTTATATCATTCAGGATATTGGTACTAATATCACTATATTGATTAGACAATTGTTTATATTTCTTAAAATGCTTCAATGTTTGTGTTAAATTCGTATTATTTTCCATATCAAGATTATAATCTGTTCCAGAAACAATACAAATACTCTGAAATTCATCAAATGTCATTTTCATATCGTTCAACATCCCTTTTAAATCGTACATGACCACCTTTTTTTTCAACAAGCTTAAATATCGTAATACACGTGGACAACCATAAACAAATAAATCCATATCTTCACTTAAACAAGCATACGCCTTATGTTTACAAACCATTTTGGCACATAGTTTATCTGCTTCTCCAGGCGCTTCAATATAAGACACACCATATGCTTGAATGAGCAGTTTTACATTTTCAATATCAGTATGATGTAGACGGATAAATTCCTTCTTCAGCGACAACATAGTATCTTCTAGTTCCTTTTTCTCATCTTCAGACACGTCCTCTAATTTAGTTTTTAGTTCCTTATATTTCGTCTCAGCTTCTTTTTTACCCAATTTCCTCTGTTTCAACAAGTCTTCTTTTTCCTTGGGAGGTTTCCCATCAAATACAAATAGGGGAATAATATTGTGTTCACGAAAGATAGATATCATTAAGTAAAAGTTTTCCAATAAGGCATTTTCGCCTAAGAAACGATACAAGTATATACTGGTATCAACTACAATTTTTTTCCCACTTAATTCACGTAAACTAATTTGCTTTATAGAATTACTACAATTGGTTTGTAGATGTTTATTCAAATATTTAATACCCATTTCAGTGTTTATTAAATATTTTTACATTGTTATATAGTGTTCAATTTTTATTTGTATGAAACGCAATCCAATACATAACATTACAATCCAATCACATGATTCATATCTAATGTAGTCATACGTAAGCTTCTGTCCATGTTTTCATCACCCGAACCACCCGTTTTAAAAAAGGATTTTTCAAGTTTAGCCACCATTTTCAACACGTCTTTATCACGACGCGATAAGTCAATAAATTCTATGTATGCGTCAACATTTCCAGGTGTTTTTTTAAATTCCAGAAATTTATTATCATTGTGATTATTATATAAGCACCAATTCATAAAATCATTATAATTATTCATGAGTAAGCTGGTTATAATATAATAACTAAATACAGCAGTATTTTCTTTATACAAATAATTACAAACATTGATATCATTATTCGTGCTACTTGATAGTTTGTTAGATTGTTTATTAACTGTTTTATAGTCAAGTCCCATAAAATCCAATATTTTTAAACCTTGAGACATGGAATGTAGGCATTCGCGATCCATATGTTTTTTGAATGTTTTTTCAAATTTGTTATAGTTCGTATCGGATTTTTTATTTTCAAGTTGTAAATAGGTGTACATAATACAATTGATAGTTCTAGCCCAAAATTCGCAATAACTTTCAGATAATAAAAAATCCGTTTTTACGTTGAACAATTGCTTCAACTGTTTATTCACGATGTCGGTATTTATCATATTGACAAAATCAAGACCAAAACTATGAAATGTTTCATGAACAAAAACTTTAAACCATTCTTCCTCGCGATAAAGTACGATTTCGTTATTTACTCTACAATGAGTGGTATAAGCGGTATTAACATGTTCAGCATCAAGAGTAGTCAATTGATTATCAGGTAACTCCTTTTTAAATGGCGTAAAATAAACATAAACAGATAACGTTTTTGAACAGGTTTCTTTAGAAAAAGCAGTCAATACGTAAATCCACATGTACATCATACGTATATAGTTGTCAAGAAAATGAATATCTCTCGTCTTTAAAGTTTCATACATGTCGTCATTCAATACAAAATAAATATTTATGGTTCGGTCCTTGATTTTACAAACATATTGTATTTTATGTAACGCGGTTTCATCAATATATTCTATAATATGTTTCGGAAAAAAACGTCTGTTGAACATATTNGGTCTAGGTATTTGCGATANCATGTTAATATTTGTATGNGTATATTTGAAACAATTATTTCTAGCCTTGTTTGCTACATATTCATCTGCTTCTACAAATAAATTATAAAGAGAGAATATTACCTTGTTATCTATTTTTGAAGGTATATTTGTATCTATTTTAACCATTAATATAGATACAGAATTAATTTTTATCTACTTTTTGAAAATATATGTTTTGTGGTCTGTGTAATTCAATCTACTTCAATCTACTTCAATCTACTTCTAACTAACATAAGAGCATTTGCTAATTCTGCTTCTGCAGCATGTTTATAATGTTGTAATTTCGCTTTCTTGGTGAGAAGTAGTGTGCGTTTTAAATCGGTTTTATCTTGATTGAATTTGGCATAAATCGCGTTTTCCAATAAAGTTTGTTCCGTTCCACCATAAAAATCAGGATCTATTTTAATATCCTTGGAGCGCAACAAGTCTTTATTATGTCTACCGTTCTTTGAACCAGCCGACTTAGCCATTTCAACATCACCAGATATTTTAGAACCAGAGTCTAGAGAGAAAAGAATGTAAAATTCCTTATTAGTATTTTTGAATTTGTTAGCTTGATAATAGTGCTCTACTGTTTTCCATTTGTGTCCGTCCAATTCAAATGGTGCTACATAATCATTGTCTAATTTCCGTCTCCATTCAGATATTTCGGATAATTGCGAGAATTCTTTCACGCGTTCTAATGGTATTTTTTCACCATTTCCTTTTCCAGGTAAGGGTTTATTATTTGATTTTTTATAGAATTGAAATACGACTGAATTATCATATAAACTATTTTCGCTTTCTTTGATAACATCTACATTCAATTCAATGGGTTCATCAACTCCTAATTCCTCATTAAATTGTTTAAATTGTGGTATAATACTATAGGGTCCAGACGTTCCTTGTAAACAATTCTTTGTCACATCTAATTTTATAGCATATGGTATTTGTTTGAAAATAAATATTTTATGACGTTTATAAGTAATCAATTTATAATGATCACCTGTATAATCCAATAAAACATAATATTCAGGCTCAAATGTGCCGTCTTCTTTTAAAACAGCATCATTCAAATGACCGCATTGTAAAACATTGTTACTATCGCCTTCTTTCCATGCCTCGCTAGAAAATACAACTAATTTTATATTTAGTATTCTTTCCAAGGTGGAGATAGCCCACATATCACCCCAAAACTCACACGTTTTAACGGTTTTTTTCAAGTCATCTAATGAATGAACCTTTTTCATGAATTTAAATTCCTTTAATAATTCTCTCGTAACATTAATCTCTGATTTTAATATTTTGTATTTGGTTGCTACTTCTTTTGCATTCATAATAATAGTCTGCTGTTCTTGACTATCTTTAGAATTGCGTAACCTATCGCGCAATTCATTATTTAATTTATTGAGTTCTTTCATTTCAATTTCACCAGTTTGTATAGATTCTATGAACATCTTATACATTTCTTTGTAATGATCATATATTTCAGGTGTTAATTCATTTGCTAATTTTCTTCTTAATTCTAATACAGTCACCTCTTTATCAACTGATTTAAGGGCATCGCGTATAACGGCAAATAAACATTCGCCTCCACCCTCGTTATCAATCAAATTATATTCATTACTTTTAAAAAATTCTTGGACCCATGGTTGTCCCTTTTCTTTTTTATAATTGTCTTTTTCTATAGCAATTTGATTTTCGGATTGTTCAGGTAATGGTAAATCATGAAAATCTCCGTCGTCCTCATCTTTGTCTGACGGTTGTTCATCTTTGTCTGACGGTGGTTCATCTGTGTCTGACAACGGTTCATCTTTATTCATATCTTTATCAACCTCTATATCTTCTTCTTCTTTTTGTTTTTGTTTTTCGGCGACATTTATATTTTTAGCTCTATTAAGCATTTCAACATTTACAAAACTATATATTAATGGGTCATTAATTCTACCCAAATCAACATCACCGTCTTCATCAATAATATTAGGTAATTGATCAGCCAATATTTCATAAACACCAATTTGCTTAGAAACCCGGTCACCTTTTACTAAATAGATAGGGTAATAAACGATATTATCATTAATAAATGCGTATTTGGCTTGACCTAGAGCAATAACAATATCTATTCCTAAAACTTCAATTTCATACATAGATGCGTCAAAACTTTTGTCTTCTGGATCCATTTTTTTAATTTCCGGATAATTTATTTTAGAATTTAATATAGAATTAACCATGTATAAACTAATTATATATTAATATTTATGTTTTTTCATAAGAAATAGATGAATTTCAAATACGATTCTGAACAAACACGTATCAATTGAAAATAACAAATTTACTGAAGTAAGAGTCC
>JGI20154J14316_10004600_pt1 | contig 10511 bp, 8 predicted proteins | sample COG_04_FD_14316 | JGI IMG/M metagenome (IMG submission 14316) | reverse complement strand
TATCACAATTTTCATTCCTTGACCTCCTAATACATAGGATGGACGAACTAAAATAGGGAAGCGCAATCCTTTAGCCAAAACCAAGGCTTCTTCCGCAGATTCTACCACACCAAACTCCGGATAAGGAATGTTTTCGGAAGCTAAAAGCTCTGAGAATCGACCTCTATCTTCTGCTAAATCTAAAGCCTTAAAGCTAGTCCCTAATATTTTAATACCGTATTTCTCAAGTTTCTCAGCAAGTTTTAATGCGGTTTGTCCTCCTAACTGAACAATAACTCCTTCAGGTTGAACCATTTTAATAATATCGTAAATATGTTCCCAAAAAACAGGCTCAAAAAACAATTGATCAGCCGTATCAAAATCAGTTGAAACCGTTTCAGGATTGCAATTGATCATGATCGTCTCGTAACCCATTTCTTTTGCTGCAAGCACACCGTGAACACAACAATAGTCAAATTCAATACCTTGACCAATGCGGTTTGGGCCAGAACCTAAAACAATAACCTTCTTTTTATCAGAAACTGAAACTTCATTTTCGGTAAAACGCTTGCCGTTAATTTCAATTTCGTTTTCAAAAGTTGAATAATAATAAGGCGTTTGTGCTTCAAACTCTGCTGCACAAGTATCAACCAGTTTATAAACTCTATTAATTCCTTGATCTATTCTTTTAGTGTGCACTTCAGACTCCCAACATCGAGTAAGGTGAGCAATCTGACGATCTGCATAACCTTTCATTTTTGCATCAAGCAACAATTCTCGGGGCAGGTCTTTTATATTGTATGTTTCTATTACACGCTCCATCGAAACCATTTCTTCAATTTGACTTAAGAACCAGTTATCGATCCCAGTCATTTGTTGAATCGTATTCTTTGGAATACCGATACGCATTGCATCGTAAATACGGAACACTCTATCCCAAGATGGGTTTTTTAAACGGTCTAATATCTGATCCTGATTTGACCAACTTTTAGCGTCTGCTCCTAGCCCATTTCTATTAATTTCTAAGGATTGACAGGCTTTTTGAAGTGCTTCTTGAAAAGAGCGTCCAATAGCCATAACCTCACCTACAGATTTCATTTGCAAACCTAAGGTGCTATCACATCCTTCGAACTTGTCGAAATTCCATCTTGGGAATTTAACTATAACATAATCAAGCGTAGGTTCAAAGTACGCAGATGATGTTTTGGTTATCTGGTTAGACAACTCATCTAAGGAATAACCAATGGCTAATTTAGCTGCAATTTTCGCAATTGGATAACCAGTTGCTTTAGAGGCTAAAGCTGATGATCTTGATACGCGTGGATTAATTTCTACAGCTACTATATCTTCATTTTTATCCGGACTAACGGCAAACTGAACATTACAACCGCCCGCAAAATCTCCAATGGAGCGCATCATTTTAATGGCCATATCTCGCATTTGCTGATAAGTGGTGTCTGATAATGTCATAGCTGGAGCAACTGTAATAGAATCTCCAGTATGCACACCCATAGGGTCCATATTTTCTATGGAACAGATAATGATTACATTATCGTTCTTATCTCTTAATAGCTCTAACTCATATTCCTTCCAACCCAACAAAGCTTTGTCTATAATCACCTCGTGTATAGGAGAACTATGAAGTCCGTGAGTTAATGACTTTTCGAAATCTTCTTTGTCATATACAATTGCAGCTCCAGTTCCTCCTAGTGTGAAGGAAGCCCTGATACACAAAGGAAAACCATAAGCCTGCGCAGCCTCTTTTCCTTCCAAAAAAGATTTCGCTATTCGCTGAGGAGCCATAGGAATGTCTATAGATTCCATAAGTTTTCTAAAAAGCTCACGGTCTTCAGTAATATTAATAGCATCTATGTTTACGCCTACAATGTCCACTTCATTATCCGACCAAACACCCATTTCATCAGCTTCAATACACAAGTTTAATGCTGTTTGCCCACCCATAGTTGGTAAAACAGCATCAATATCTGGATGAAGTGCAAGAATCTCTTTTAGAGAATCTACCGTTAAGGGTTTAAGGTAAATATGGTCCGCCATAACAGGATCTGTCATGATGGTAGCCGGATTTGAATTTATAAGCGTAACAGTAATTCCTTCTTCTCTTAATGAACGAGCAGCTTGAGAACCAGAATAGTCAAATTCGCATGCCTGACCAATAACGATAGGACCACTACCAATAATTAGAATGTGATTTATAGAACTATTTTTTGGCATTGTAAATGTATTTTACTTTGAAATGAATTGATCAGGTAATCCTAAATTAAATGTCACAAAAAAGGTGTTAACTATATAAAATAGATAACACCTTTAAAATCTTCATCCATTAGATGATTATCTTTTATGTCTAGCTTCATCCGAAACTGAAATCTTGTGGCGACCTTTAGCTCTTCTTCTAGCTAAAACTTTACGACCGTTAACTGACTCCATGCGATCCATAAAACCATGTTTATTTTTTCGCTTTCTATTTGAAGGTTGGAATGTTCTTTTCATTTCTTTTTATCTAATGTTCTTTGTACCCATTAAGGCTGCAAATATAAAATCATTTTTTGTGTTTCGCAACCTCAAAAAGGTTTTTTTCTGCAATGAAAATCATACTTTTGCAAACACAAACGATATACCTATGTTCGGCAGCAAAAATAAGAAAAGAGAAAAGATAAAACTTAAGAAAGGAAGTTTTAAAAAATCGCTAAAAGTTTTTAAGTACTTAAAGCCTTATAAGTCAGCTTATATTGTGGGTTTAATCTTTCTATTACTCTCGAGTTTCGCCTCATTATTGTTTCCATTATTCATTGGTGAAATGGTCGATGCTAGTCAAAAATCGATGTCTAGTATTAATAAAATGGCCTTATTATTATTTGCTTTATTTACACTTCAGGCCATTTTTTCCTATTTTAGGATAGTTTTATTCGTTAATGTGGCCGAAAAATTTCTTGCAAAGCTAAGACAAGTTACTTATGAGCACCTAATTCGTTTGCCAATGACTTTTTTTAATAAAAGAAGAGTTGGGGAATTAAATAGTCGAATTGCGTCAGATATTTCTTTACTACAAGAAACATTTACAACGACAAGTGCAGAGTTTATACGACAAGTTATTATTGTTATTGGTGGAGTTGTGCTTTTAGGATTTACCTCTATTAGGCTAGCTGGATTTATGCTTTCCATTTTTCCAGTTATTATTATTGTTGCTGTAATAATTGGACGTAAGCTAAGAGCTTACTCTAAAACAGTACAAGATCATATTGCGAGTTCAAACACCATAGTTGAAGAAACGTTGCAGGGTATTACAAATGTAAAAGCCTTTGCGAATGAAATGTTCGAGTCGATTCGTTATAAAAAAACGACAGAGCAAATTGTTGTAGTTGCCATAAAAGGCGGGAAATTAAAAGCCGCATTTGCCTCGTTTATTATCATAGGTATTTTTGGTGCTATTGCTGCAGTTATATGGTACGGTGCTCGCTTAATTCATGCAGGAGAGATGAGTATGGGAGACTTAACATCGTTTTTAATGCTTACTATTTTTATCGGAGCAAGTATTGGAAGTATCGCAGATTTGTATGCTCAAATACAAAAAGCTATTGGCGCAACAGACAAATTAATGGAGTTGTTAGAAGAAACACCTGAGGATCATAATGAAGGTGAAGTTTTACACAATATCAAGGGATTTATTTCATTCAAAAACCTATCATTTAGTTACCCAAACCGAAAGGATGTTCAGGTTCTTAAAAAGATAAACATAGAAGTTCAAAAAGGAGAACAAGTCGCTTTAGTTGGATCATCAGGTGCGGGTAAATCTACTGTAACCCAATTACTCATGCGGTTTTACCAGGGCTATGAAGGAAGTCTATTAATTGATGAAACAGAAATTACTGAGCTGCCACTTACAGACCTAAGAAAACAAATAGCTATTGTACCGCAAGACATACTTCTTTTTGGAGGAAGTATAGAAGAGAATATTGCATATGGAAAGCCAGGCTCAAGTATAGAAGAAATTAAAAAGGCTGCAACTTTAGCTAACGCTCATCAATTTATAAACGATTTCCCAGAAGGATACAACACTTTAGTTGGCGAAAGAGGGATTCAACTTTCAGGTGGGCAGCGCCAAAGAATTGCTATTGCTAGAGCTATTTTAAAAGATCCTAAAATATTAATTTTAGATGAAGCTACTTCTGCCTTAGATTCTGAATCTGAGAGCCTTGTTCAAGAAGCTCTAGACGTGTTAATGAGAGGACGAACCTCTTTAGTTATTGCACACAGACTTGCAACCGTAAGAAATGCAACTAAAATATTTGTTTTGGATAAAGGGGAAATTGTAGAATCTGGAAACCACATCGAATTGTCAAAATTAGAAAATGGTATTTATAAGAAACTTAGCGAACTGCAGTTTCAATTGTAGTTTAGAAGGTACATAGATCACTAAAGCATCTTTTTCCTTTTTAGCAAGTAATTTAAGAGTACTTGTTCGAAGCCTTTAGAAGAATCCACGGGTACAAAATCAATATTGTACTGCCCACAATTTAAAAGGAGTTCTTTTTCAAAACGAGACATGCTTTTTACATACGCTTCTTTTAATTCAATAGGATTAACTTTCATCTCCTCTCCTGTTTCCAAGTCAATAAATTTATGAAGGCGGGATTCAAAGTTAAATTCAATTTCTTTAGATCTATCAATAACATGAAAAACGATTACTTCATGTTTGTTGTATTTTAGATGTTGAAGAGCAGAAAACAATTCATCTGATCGGCTTTGATCTCCTAATAAATCACTAAACAAAACAACTAAAGAACGTTTGTGGATGCGCTCGGCAATTTCATGAAGGGCAGCTACAGCATCTGTATTTTCTTTTTCACTTTCATTAAACGGAATGGCCAAGTTCTCTAGTTCACTTAGCAACCACTTGTGATGCGAAGCACTTGTTTTAGATGGCGTATGTAATTGAACTTTGGAAGAAAAAACAGAAAGACCTACAGCGTCTCTTTGTCGCTTAAATAAATTCATCAATGCCGCAGCTGCAAGAATAGAAAAGCCAATCTTATTAGGAGCAGCTAACGTTTAATTTCTTTTGAACTGGAAATTGCATTGATGAGGATCGATCTAGTATGAGCTGGCATCTCAAGTTTGTTTCTTCTTCGTAACGCTTAACAAAAAGTTTATCAGTCCGCGCAAAAAGTTTCCAATCTATATAACGTGTACTCTCGCCAACATTATAAATGCGGTGTTCAGCAAACTCAACAGAAAAACCATGGTAGGGACTCTTATGAAGTCCTGTAATAAATCCTTCTACAACTTGGCGTGCAAAAAAATCTAAGTTTTCTAAGGTTCTAAGTTCTTCGTTTATAATAAAATCACTCATAAATGGTTTTAGATTTTCTGATAGGCATAGTACTTTTAACTACTCAATAAAACTACTATTTATTCATACAAAAGCAAAACTCCCACTTACAAAATATGAAAGCGGGAGTTTGATCTATAAATTTAATAGTATTTATATAAGAGCATCTATTTTTTTAGCTAAGTCTGCTTTTGGAGCAACACCAACATTCTTGTCGACCATTTCACCATTCTTAAAGAAAAGAATTGTTGGTATGTTACGTATTCCATACTGAGCAGCAATTTCTTGTTGATCATCAACATTAACTTTACCAACCACAGCCTTACCCTCATAATCAGTATGTAATTCGTCAACAATAGGACCTACCATACGGCAAGGACCACACCATTCGGCCCAAAAGTCAACCAATACTGGTTTGTCAGATTTTAATACTGTTTCTTCGAAGTTTGCTGAAGTAATTTCTAGTGCCATTTTTCTTTTGTTTGTGTTGTAGTTTTCTTTTTACAAAATTACTATTTCTTTCTATAAAACAAGTAATTTAATTGAGTTTGTATTGTACATCAATTAATGTTCCAATATCATGTATGAGTTGTTTCGTTATTTTCACCTTATGAGTTCTAGATAAAAGCTCTAAGCTCACATTTTCATCTGGATCTATTACGTTCATTTTTAATTGATGATTGCCCTTATGCTCTTCTAAAATCGTCTTGAAATTGTCGATAAAAGTAGTATTGATGTCGAATAAATTAACTCTTAGAGATATGCTTTTGGTTAATTTCTCTAACACATCAGACAATAAATTTATAGCTACAATCTTAATCTCCAATCATTACCCCACCTTCTAGGTTGAACTCGAGCTCTAACATAAACAAATGCACCTTGAACAAGCATTAACTTAAACTTCATATAATCATCACTAAAAAGCATAAATTGCTTTGAGTCTGTAAAGTCTTCGATAGTTACAACGCCGTATGGATTTCCCTTTTTATCAATTCTGTTGGTTATTTCAGAGATAATACCCGCAAATGATAAATCTCTATTCTTTACCAGTTCTAAATCTTCAAATTTTTCAATACTATGGTTACAATTGTGCTTAATTTCAAAGGAATAATCGTCTAAAGGATGACCTGAAATGTAAATTCCAACCACTTGTTTTTCTCTAGCTAAAAGATCTAATCTCTCCCATTGATCACAATTTGGCATTGGAGGCTCTGGCAATTCAACACCTTCAACACTGCCAAATAAGTTAGGCGGTGCATCTAAACTTTCTTGGTACGCATTTCCGTATCTAATGGCTTTATTTAAAAAAGAATACCCCTCTTTAAGTTCATAGAAATACATGGCTCTGTGTTCGTTTTCAAAAGAGTCGAAAGCACCGGCTAGAGCAAGATTCTCAAGAGTTCTTTTGTTTACAGATCTTAATTCTACTCGTTTGGTTACAGAATAGAGACTGCTAAAGTATCCGTTTTTTGTTCGTTCGATAATTATATTTTCAACTGCAGCCTCTCCTACTCCTTTAATGGCTCCCAAACCAAAACGAATTTCACCCTTTTTATTTACGTTAAATTTAAGAACGGATTCATTAACATCTGGTCCTAAAACTTTTAAGCGCATACGTTTACACTCTTCCATGTAAAAAGTTACCTTTTTAATATCGTTCATGTTATGCGTAAGAACTGAGGCCATAAATTCTGCGGGATAATGCGCTTTTAAATAAGCCGTATGAAATGAAACTACGGAATAACAGGTAGAATGAGATTTATTGAACGCATAAGCAGCAAATGCCTCCCAGTCTTTCCAAACCTTATCGGCTATTTTAGAGTCATGACCTCTTTCGCTACAACCATCTATAAATTTAGGTTTCATTTTTTCTAGTAGAGAAAAAATCTTTTTACCCATTGCTTTACGAAGCATATCTGCATCACCTTTTGAGAAGCCCGCTAATTTTTGAGAAAGAAGCATTACTTGCTCCTGATATACTGTTATTCCATAGGTTTCGGCAAGGTAATCTTCCATACCCTCCAAATCATAGGTAATTTCCTCTCGACCATGTTTACGGGCAATAAAATTAGGTATGTATTCGAGTGGTCCCGGACGGTAAAGAGCATTCATAGCAATTAAATCTCCAAATTTATCAGGCTTTAATGCACGCAAGTGCTTTTGCATTCCTGGAGACTCGAACTGGAAAGTACCGTTTGTAGCCCCCTTTTGATAAAGTTCATACGTTAAGGTATCGTCTAAAGGAATGTCGTCGGGAATAATTTCAACACCGTGTTGCTGCTGAATTAACTTCACGGCATCTTTTATGATGCTGAGTGTTTTTAAACCTAAGAAATCCATTTTCAACAGACCTGCATCTTCCACTACGGAATTGTCAAATTGGGTAACCAAAAGATCTGAATCTTTTGCCGTTGCCATTGGAACATGTGTTCTAATATCGCTAGGTGTAATAATTATACCACAAGCATGAACACCCGTATTTCTTACGGANCCTTCTATAGCTATAGCTTGNTTTAATGTTTCAGCAGCTAAATCAGAGCCCTTTGCAATGGACTGTAATTGAAGTGCCATCTGCATTTGGTCAGCATTTAGCTTCTCCTTTAATTGATCTTCGGTTAAATTAAATATTTTATGTAATGAGTATCTGGAACTAGCTTTGCAATCCTGTCGGCTTCATAAAGAGGAAGATTTAACACACGAGCTGCATCTCTAATAGAAGATTTGGCAGCCATAGTACCATACGTAATAATCTGTGCTACTTGATCTTGGCCGTATTTTTCAACAACAAAATCAATAATTCTGCCCCTACCTTCGTCGTCAAAATCAATATCAATATCCGGAAGTGAAACACGGTCAGGATTCAAGAATCGCTCAAAAAGCAAATCATAAGCAATAGGATCTACATTCGTAATCCCAATGCAATAGGCAACAGCAGAACCTGCAGCAGAACCACGGCCTGGGCCACTGCTACGCCCATATTTCTTGCCTCTGTTGTAAAATCTTGTACAATTAAAAAATAACCAGGATAGCCCGTTTTTTCAATCGTCATCAACTCAAAATCTAGTCTTTCTGTAATTTCTTCCGTAATTTCAGCATACCTTTTTTTTGCACCTTGATAAGTTAAATGCCTTAAATAACTGTTTTCTCCTCGTTTTCCTCCATCTTCTAGGTCTTCAAGATGAACAAATTCTTGAGGAATAGCAAAGGCAGGAAGTAATACGTCTCTTTTTAAATCGTAAACCTCTATCTTATCTACAATTTCTTGTGTGGTAGTAATGGCATCTGGCAGGTCAGCAAAGAGTTCTTTCATTTCTGATTGAGTTTTAAAATAAAACTCATTATTTGGGAAACCAAAACGAAATCCTCTACCTCTACCGATAGGCATTTCTTTTAAAACACCCTCTTTAACGCAAAGTAAAACATCGTGAGATATCGCGTCTTCTTTTTCGAGGTAATACACGTTGTTGGAAGCGAAATATTTCACTCCATACTTTAATGCAAAACGAATTAAAACTTTGTTTACATGGTTTTCTTCATCAATCCGTGCCTATGAGTTCAACATAAAAGTCATCTCCAAAAGTTTTATGCCACCAAACAAAGACTTCTTCAGCTTGATTTTCTCCAACATTTAAAATTAAATTTGGAATCTCGGCAGTAAGTCCTCCTGTAGTAACAATTAAACCCTCTTTGTGGGCAAGGATTAGTTCTTTATCTATTCTGGGACAGCCTGCATATAAACCATCGATAAATGCTTGTGAACTAAGTTTACATAAATTATGATACCCCGCTCGATGCTTTGCAATTAAAACAATAGTTGAACGTCTATCTGGCTTATCTTTAGTGAACTTTCTAATTTTATGATCGGCAGTAAGATATAACTCACATCCAATAATGGGTTTAATGTCATTCTTTAGTGCTTCTCTAACAAACTTGTAAGCAGCATACATATTTCCAGTATCTGTAATAGCTACTGCTTGCATGTTATCTTTCTTTGCTTTAGCAATAAGATCTGGAATATCGTTTTTAGCTTGAAGTATTGAGTAAGATGAATGGCAATGTAAATGAGAAAATAGAACATCGTCTAAAGAAGATGTGTTCGATGAAATTGGGGTTTCTAGTATGGAGACATCCTCAGGTATAAAGTCAGATTGAGCCTCTTTGTAAGGCTCTATATTTAAACCTAATAATTTAAATGGGTGCGGGTTAAATTCTAAAAACTTCTTGTTGTAGTCGTTCGCTAAACCTAGTCGAACATAATCAATCACTCGCAATCGAATAAGTTCTAAAAAACAGCGTGTTGTGGCCTCAACATCTGCAGAGGCATTATGAGCTTCTGCAAAGCCCTCCTTAAATAGTTTTACATGTAGCTCAGTAAGAGTAGGCCACTTAAACTTGCCTCCTCTACCACCAGGAATTGCACAAAACTCAGTTCCTTCATTTTTTGTGTCAATAGATTTTTGTTGTGCTAGTGGGCTCTCAATTTGAGTTCGATGAAACTCGGCGCCCATAATATTTATGTCAAAAATAATATTATGACCCACCACAAATTCTGACTGTTCAATAGCTTTGTTAAACTCCTCCAATACAAAAGATAAATCTACACCATGCGCTAAAGCATGTTGAGTAGAAATACCATGGATTTTTTCTGCATTAAAAGGAATTGTGAAATCAACAGGTCTAATAATAAAGTTTTTAACCTCAATGAGTTCTCCCATGCTGTTGTGCAACTGCCAGGCTACTTGAACCAATCGTGGCCAATTTTCTGAATCGGTTACGGGTGCAGAAAAGTTCTTAGGCAGTCCGGTGGTTTCGGTGTCGTAAATGAGATACATACAAGCAATAACAAGATTAAAACAATAACGTAAATTTAACTTTTTAGATCAATTAATTTAGTCCTTGTTAATAAAAAATCATTCTTTTAAATAGTGGTATTTTTGCTTAAAATAAGTGAGTTACTATTTAAAAAATACTGTAGAATACAGAATGAAAGTCAACAATATTAAATTAACTATTCACTTAAAATTGGCTCACTATTTGATAGTAAGAGTTGAAAATATTTAAAATGAGAACGCTATTTTTAATCTTCTTTTTACTCTCTTTTGTAACGCATGCGCAATTTAGGCCATTTGTTATTAATGAGTGTATGCCAAACAATACAGCAACAGCAGCTGATCAAGACGGTGAA
>JGI20154J14316_10004593_pt1 | contig 10519 bp, 9 predicted proteins | sample COG_04_FD_14316 | JGI IMG/M metagenome (IMG submission 14316) | reverse complement strand
CGCAGTCACCATCGCAACAAATATGGCAGGTAGAGGAACAGATATCCAGCTGGGTGGAAATCTTGAGATTCGGATTACTTCAGCGTTAGAAAAAGCAGGAAAAAAATCTGACCCATTAAAAATCCGTAAAGATGTTACTGAGGAAATAGAAAAAGCAAAAAAAGTGGCCTTGGATTCTGGTGGTTTATTTGTTCTTGCAACAGAACGACATGAAAGCCGGCGCATAGATAATCAATTACGTGGGCGTTCGGGACGTCAAGGAGACCCAGGTCGCTCAGCGTTTTTCTTATCTTTAGAAGATGATTTAATGCGTATCTTTGGCTCAGAAAAATTAGATTCTGTTCTTGGCAAACTAGGAATGGACGAAGGTGAGGCTATTATCCATCCTTGGGTTAATAAGTCTCTAGAACGCGCACAAGCAAAAGTGGAAGGTCAGAATTTTGATGTTAGAAAACAATTACTAAAATTTGATGACGTAATGAACGATCAACGAAAAGCAATATTTGAGCAACGTTTGGAAATTATGAAATCAGATGACTTATCAATTACTGTCAAAGATATGCGAGATGAAGTGATTGAAGATTTAGTAGATGAAGCGATTCCTTCAAAGTCTTATGCTGATCAATGGAACATTGAAGGGCTTGAGCAATCAATTAAAGAAACACTAGGTTTAAGTTTACCTATATCTGATTGGGCAGCTGAAGAAGGTATTGATGACGAAGACATTATTAATCGCCTTCGCAAAGCGGGTGATGAAGAAATGGCAAATAAAATTAAAGGAATTGGTTCAGATAATATACGCTCTGTAGAAAAACAATTGCTATTAGGCACAATAGACCAAAAATGGCGTGAACATTTAATTACTTTAGAGCACCTAAGATCAGTTGTTGGAATGCGTGGATACGCAAATCGTGATCCATTAAACGAATATAAGAACGAATCTTTTGAACTTTTTGAATCAATGCTTGAAGGTTTAAGGTCTGATATTACAAAACAGATGGCTCGCTTACAGCCACAAACTCAAGAACAGCAAATGGCTGCTTTGCAACAGCAAATCCAAACAGCATTAAGTCAAGGAATGGAAATCAATGCAATTAAAGCTCGTGTAAAAGAAGCTTACGGAATTGATATTGAGTTAGAGGCACCAAAGCCACCTGAAATTGATAAAAATAATCCAAAAACTTGGCCACCCTTAAGTCGAAACGATAAATGTTTATGTGAATCAGGCAAGAAGTTTAAACACTGTCATGGCGCATTAAAATAAATTTAATCCCAAGTAGGATAAAACTTATTTAATGGTGAGCTAGTAAAAATCTCATATCCAGTTGAAGTAACACCAATAGAGTGCTCAAATTGCGCTGACAAAGACTTATCTTTAGTTACTGCAGTCCAATCATCTGCCAATATTTTTGTATGTGGCTTACCAAGGTTTACCATTGGCTCTATTGTAAAAAACATTCCTTCTTCTAAAACTGCTCCTGTACCCCACCGCCCAAAATGTACAACATTAGGTGCTGAGTGAAACACTCTGCCTAAACCATGGCCACAGAAATCACGAACGACAGAACACCGCTGTGCTTCCACGTATGACTGTATTGCCGCTCCAATATCTCCAAATGTATTTCCTGGCTTAACTTGATCAATACCAATCATTAAAGCGGTATGAGTTATATCTATTAAGCGCTCAGCTTTTCTTGAAAGTTTCCCACATACGTACATACGAGATGTGTCTCCAAACCAGCCATCAAGTATGCAAGTAACATCAATATTAAGAATATCACCGTCTTTTAGTTTTTTATCCGAAGGTATTCCATGGCAAACGACATGGTTTAACGAAATACAGCATGATTTTGTATACCCACGATATCCCAGTGTGGCTGGTATAGCACCTGCATTTATCATATAATCATGAATTAGCTTGTCTAATGCTTCAGTTGTTACGCCAGGAACAACATATTCAGTTATCATATCTAATATTTTAGCAGCCAGTGCTCCAGATTTTCTCATACCCTCAAATTCATCTGGTGTATGAATAGTAATACCATCTGCATTTAATCTGGGTTTGATATTCACAATATTTACCTTGTTTTTATTTCTTTTTGGTTAAACAGAATTAATTACATTTGCCAAGTCTAGTCTTTTGCCAAGGGCAATACCGTCTTTAGAGATAATACAATCATAACATAAAACTTTTACTCCATTTGCAATGGCATTATCATATGATTTTTGATAATTTGGATCAATATCACTTGCTATACTTAGTTTAGTAATATCTGAACGCTGTATTAGATATAATATGGTAGATTGATAACCTTCTTTTACTTTCTGAGCTAGTTCATTCATATGTTTGGTACCACGAAGAGTTATACTATCAGGAAATTCTGCAAGGCCTTCTTTTCGAGACAACGTAACACTTTTTACTTCTAAATACATTTCAGGATCTTTTTTGAAATAAAGAAGAAAATCTATACGAGAATTTTCTCCATATTTTACTTCAGATTTATATTTATCAAAATTAATATCAATTGTCTTATTATCTAAAGCTTCTTTAACTACTTTATTAGCATAATTCGTATCAACTCCAATAAATGTGTTATCTATTTCAATAAGCTTCCATGAATATTTTAATTTTCTTTTTGGATTATTATTTGGTTCCAGCCATATTTTTGTACCAGGCTTTGCCAATTCAAGCATTGAACCTGGATTAGCTACGTGTACAGTAACAACCGAACCATTTTCTAGCGTGACGTCTGCTAAAAAACGCTTATATCTCTTTATAAGTGTACCCTTGATTAGGGAGCTTTCAAATTTCATAAGGAATATATAAATGACCAATCCAACCGCTGCAATGATAGTAATAGGTGATGAAATTTTATCGGGGCGTACAAGAGACGCAAATATGTTCAATCTGGCTGGAAAGCTAACAAATCATGGCATAAATTTATCAGAGGTTAGGGTTATTTCTGATAATCCTACAGAGATCATAGTTGCTGTTAACGAAACTAGAAAAAAGTATGATTATGTTTTCACAAGTGGTGGCATAGGACCAACTCATGATGATATTACGGCAGATTGTATTGCTAACGCTTTTGGTGTTGAAATAGATGTTCGTGAAGATGCTAAACTTATCTTAGCTACAAATTATGAAAATGGGATTGATGACCTTACTCCCGCACGATTACGGATGGCTAGAATACCAAATGGTGCTATTTTAATCGATAACATAATCTCAAAAGCACCAGGCTTTTCTATGGAAAACGTACATGTAATGGCAGGGGTTCCAAGTGTGTTTAACTGTATGATTGAGTGGTTATTACCAAAATTAAAAAGAGGTGCAGAAATGATTAGTTCAACTGTTAGAGTTGACCTACCAGAGAGCCGAATTGCTGAACCATTAGGAATAATAGCAAATAATTTTCCTGATGTATCAATTGGGTCATACCCTTTTTATGAAGAAAAAAAATATGGTGCTAATATTGTTATTAGATCGACTGAGAAAGATTTAGTTTTAGTTGTTGAAAAAGAAGTTCGTTCTAAATTTAATTTATCATGACGCCTAGTATCAAAACATTATATGAAACAATAGATTACACATGGCCATCTGCATCTATTCAAGTAAACCAAGGTTGGCTAGTTAAGAATGGGTTAGGTGGAGGAAAGAGAGTTTCAGCAACTTTACAGCTTGATCCTCAAGCCAATATAAAAAATGCAGAAAAAATGATGGAAGCTCTTAGCCAAAACTATCTATTTATGATCAGAGAAAATGATAGTGTTTTAGATCATAAATTAGATAAATTAGGCTATGATTTAATTGATCCAGTGGTAATTTTTTGTTCACCAATCAGTTTAATAAATAAATCAATTAAAGGAGTTTTTCATTCAAAGCCAAATACAATCATGAAGCGCATTTGGCTCAATGGTGGCGTTAGCAGCGCTCGCTTAAATATAATGAAACGCACAAAAGTATCAAAGACTTTTATATTGATTGATAATAAAGCTGTTGCTTTTGTGGCTATTCATAATGATATAGCAATGTTTCACGCCCTTGAGGTTTTAAAAGAATATCGCCGGGAAGGTCTTGCTAAAAAAATTATGCAGCAAATAAATGTTTGGGCATCAACAAACGGAGCTAAATTCATTTCTGCTGTTTCTGTTAAAGACAACATTCCAGCTAGAAATCTTTATCTCAGTATAGGAATGTCAGAAGTTGGATATTATCACTATAGGCTTAAACCTTAATTACCAAGTTTCATTTCCTAAACCTTTAAAGTGCTGAATTATGTAGTCTATAAAAACTCTTAATTTTGGTGATATATATTCAGAAGGTGGATAAACTATATAGACACCTAATTCTGGTAGAACTAATTCTGTTAATATTTTTTGTAGTGTACCATCTTTTACTTTTTCACCATATATAAAACATGGCAAATAAGCCAAACCTAAACCTGCTTCAGCAGCAAGCATTAATGACTTACCATCATTAACAGTTAAATTATTTCTTCCACGAAATTGACGCTCTTCTCCGTCAAAAAGTGGAATACGCCAAAAGCCATTATTTTTATCAAGAGAATAATTAAGCAGTTGGTGATCAGAAAGGTCATCGGCTATAGAAGGGGTGCCTTTCATTTTCAAATAATCTTTTGATCCAATAATTGCTAATTTTGTTGTTGAGATTTTTCTTGCCCGCAAAGAGCTATCAGATAAATTACCAATTCGAATAGCAACGTCAAAACCTTCAGAGACTAGATCAACAAATCGGTTGTCTAAGGTTAAATGTATTTTTATTTTTGAGTGCTGTTTTAGAAAAGGTGTTATACAATTCATCAAGTGGCTTGATCCAAAGTCAGAAGAAGCAGACACACGTAAAGTTCCTTGTGCTTCAGATTGCATTGCAGAAACAGACAAATCAGCATCTCGGATTTGTTCAATAAATTTAACACATTTTTTATAATAGCTAATACCAATTTCTGTAGCGCTTACATTTCTTGTAGTGCGATTTAACAGTGTTACCCCAAGTCTAGATTCTAGATTTGTTACATGCTTTGATACTGATGACTTAGAGAGACTTAATTTATTTGCCGCACCAGTGAATCCACCATTATCAATAACAGCAACAAATACTTCCATTTCAGCCATTCGATCCAATCAGAGATCTCCATCTGCAGTGAACATAACTGCTAAAGGTCTAGTTGCTTGGTTTTCAGCTAATAAAATTACCAAAACAGAAGTTAATGGAATTGATAAAATTGCTCCAGGTAGCCCCCAAATAGCTGTCCAAAATACTAAAGCAACTAAGACGACAAAACTTGATAAGTTTACAGATTTTCCAATCATTTTAGGTTCTAGTATATTACCAACAAACGTTTGCACTGCCATCAGCAAAACTAAAGCTAAAATCGCCCAATGCAGCGATCCAAATTGTGCCAGTGTTAACCCAACAGGAAATCCAACACCTATGGCAGAACCAACATATGGTATGTAATTTAGAAACCCAATCATAACTGCCCAAAAAACAGCACTATCAATGCCCATTAACCACATTATTAAAAATGAAACAGATGCTAAAATTATATTAATAATAGTTTTAATGGTTAAATAAATACCAATTCTATTATTCACTTTTGAAATTATTTCTAAAGCTTGTGATGCATCACTCTTTAGGGCTTTAGATATTTTTTCTCTGAAATTACTAGCTTCAGAAAGTAAAAACCCTGTATAAAGCGCAGTCATGAATAATACAGACCCTATCGAGGAAATAGAACCAAATGCTCGAAAAGCATATGTTTGAATGTCTATATTACTCCACCAATTAGCTATTAATTTATCAATACTTGGGACATTATCTAAACCAAAACTTGTAGCGAGGTTATTTACCACAATTTGTAAATTAGTTTGATAAATTGGTAGTTGAGACAAAATGTATTCTATATTGTTTGAAACCATTAATGAAATGAGGGCTACAATTGCGATAAAAATTAATAAAACTATTAACCGATGCACTATTGAGGGGAAAATATCCATCATAGGCCAACGTGAAATAGCATCAGACGCCGTTATTAAAATATATACTGTTAGAATACCTAAAATGATTGGTAATAATATTGACTGTCCAATAAACAGTAACCAAACGATCATAATTGAAAGTCCTGTTAGATAAAAAAATTTAGAAATTTGATTTTCCATAACAGGACTTTCAATTTAGATGATTACAGTTTGAGTTATATTCTAGGGTTTTAAAAATATAAGTAAAATACTTAAATCGAATCTACTTGCACTTTGCTAATTATATCTGTAGGTAATTTTTTATACCGGAAAGGTTAGCTTCCACCCTAACCTTCCATCGAAATTTACGACGGGCCGTGAGCCCGTTTTTTTATGTGAGAAAAATGTCAGATCTAATTGCAAAATCAGCTATAGATAAACGAATGGCAAGTATTGTTCAGCCTATAATTGAAGATTTAGGCTATGAACTTGTACGAATCCGCTTAATGTCAGGAAAAGCAACAACATTACAGATAATGGCAGATAAACCAAATGGTGGTATTGATGTTAATGATTGTTCAAAAATATCAACAGAGGTAAGTGCAGTATTAGATGTAGAAGATCCTATCGAAGCAGAATATGCATTAGAAGTATCTAGTCCAGGAATGGACAGACCTCTTACAAGATTAAAAGATTTTCAAGTTTGGGATGGTTTTGAAATTAAAGTAGAAACATCAGAGTTAATAGATGGCCAGCGTCGCTTTAAGGGCATATCTCGCGGCATTGATGGTAATGATGTGCTGATTGAAATTCCTCAGGGAACAATAGGCTTAGATTTTGAATGGCTATCTGATGCAAAGTTAATTTTAAGTGATGAATTAGTGGCCGCATCTCAAAAAGGCCGCGCGAATATAGTTGAAAGTGATTTCGACGACATAGAAACAGAAGAGGAATAAACCATGGCCATTACTAGTGCTAACCGTCTAGAGCTTTTGCAAATCGCAGATTCAGTTGCTCGTGAAAAAATGATCGATCCAGATTTAGTTTTACAAGCTATGGAAGAGTCTTATGCAAAGGCAGCCAAATCAAAATATGGTGCAGAACTAGATATCCGCGCATTTATTGATCGTAAATCTGGTGAACTAGAGATGACACGTGTGCGTGTGGTCGTTGAGGGTACTGAAGCTGAAAATATGTATACAGAGATGACTGTAGAAGAGGCAAAGGCACACAAAGAAGATCCATCTGTAGGGGATTTGATTATTGATAAATTACCACCTATGGACTTTGGGCGAATTGGTGCTCAATCAGCAAAACAGGTAATATTACAAAAAGTAAGAGAAGCTGAGCGAGATCGACAATACGAAGAATTTAAAGATCGCCAAGGGGAAATAATAAACGGACTCGTTAAGCGTGTAGAATATGGAAATGTAATAGTTGATGTGGGACGTGGCGAAGCTGTATGTCGTCGCGACCAACTCGTCAATCGTGAGATGTTTCGAAATGGTGACAGAATCCGTGCTTACATTAAGGAAGTTCGCTCCGAAATGCGCGGTCCTCAGGTTTTTCTTTCAAGAACAGCACCAGAGTTTATGGCTGAGTTATTTAAAATGGAAGTACCTGAGATTTATGATGGTATAATTGAAATTAAAGCTGTCGCGCGTGATCCAGGATCTAGAGCGAAAATTGGTGTCATTTCTTTTGATAATTCTATTGATCCTGTTGGAGCATGTGTGGGCATGAGGGGATCGCGTGTACAAGCTGTAGTAAATGAATTGGGAGGAGAGAAAATTGATATCATTCCATGGAACGAAGATGCACCAACTTTTTTAGTTAATGCTCTACAACCAGCTGAAGTAAGTAAAGTTGTACTTGATGAAGATGCTGAGCGTATTGAGGTTGTTGTTCCAGATGAACAATTATCCCTTGCAATTGGCCGTCGTGGTCAAAACGTAAGGTTAGCTTCTCAATTAACTGGGCTAGACATAGATATTATGACAGAAACTGATGAGTCAGAAAGACGTCAAAAAGAATTTGAAGAACGATCTCAATTATTTATGGATACAATGAATGTTGATGAAGTTGTAGCCCAATTGTTAGTATCAGAGGGTTTTTCAAGTTTAGAAGAAGTTGCATATGTGGAAACTGACGAATTGCTTATGATTGAAGGTTTTGATCAAGACACAGTAAGTGAACTGCAAGCTCGTGCAAGAGAAAGCCTAGAAGAAATCAATGCAAAATCTATTGCGGAAGCGCGCGAATTAGGTGTTGCTCAGGATTTAATTGATTTTGAAGGTCTATCTCCACAAATGTTAGTCGCTTTAGGAAAAGATGATGTTAAATCTTTAGAAGATTTCGCTACCTGTGCAGACTGGGAATTAGCAGGTGGTTATACAACTGTTAATGGAGAGCGACATAAAGATGATGGAGTACTGGAAAGTTTTGAAGTTAATATTCAAGAAGCTCAAGACATGATTATGCGAGCTAGATTGCAGATTGGCTGGGTTACAGAAGAGCAACTAGCAGAGGATGCAGCGGCCGCTGAAGCCGCAAATGCTGAACCTGGTAAAGAGGGGGCTGAGGCCTGATGTTTCAGGTCTTAGATATTTCTTGTGACAAGAGGCATTCGAACCAAACGCAACACTGAACCTGAGCGCAAATGTATTGTGCTTGGCAGTTCACACCCAAAAGAAGAGCTCATACGCTTTGTTCTTTGTCCTAAAGGCGTGGTTACGCCTGATTTGTCAGAAAAACTACCAGGCCGGGGAATTTGGATAAGCGCAAAATCAGAATGTTTGCTAGAAGCTATAAATAAAAATTTATTTTCACGAGCCGCAAAAGTACAAGCAACAATTCCAGACAACCTTTTAGCGCTTATAGAAAATTTATTGGTTAAAAAAGTAATTGATACAATTTCTTTAGCTCGTCGTGGCGGTCAAGTCGTTAGTGGCTTTGAGGTTGTTAAAGGTGCTTTAATATCTGGGAAAGCTCAAATCTTAATTCAAGCAAGTGATGGCTCAGAGAGACAATTAGGAAAACTTAGATCTCCAGAAGGAAAAAATGTATATTTTAAATGCTTGAATCAAAAAGAATTGGGTTTGGCATTTGGACGAGACTATGCGATACACGCGGCGCTGACAGGTGGTGGGCTTACTAAAAAAGTTCGCTGTGAAGCTTCCAGGCTTGCAGGTATTCGCAAATTGGACAAAAGCTGATACAATCAGCACAGAAAGGTGATTACGAATGAGTGACGATAAAAAACCATTAGGACTGCGCAATAGTTCTGGGCCAGGCCACGTAAAGCAAAGCTTTTCTCATGGACGCAGTAAATCTGTTGTTGTTGAGAAAAAAAGAAAGCGTGTAATAGTGCCAGGAAAAGGTGGTGCAGATGCTTCTGGTGGGCCGCGTCCAGCTGGCGTGTCTGATATAGAGCTTGATAGACGTAAGAAAGCTTTAATGGCAGCAGCAGCTCAAGAAAATGACCGAAAAGCACGAGAAGAAGCTGAAACAAAATCTCGTGAAGCTGAAAGAGCTGAAAGACGTAAAGTTAGAGATGAAAAAGAACGCGTTGAGGAAGAACGTGTTGAAAAAGCCCGCCAAATTTTGGAAGATAAAAAGAAACCCGCTGAAACAATATCACCTAAAAAGGTAAAAGCTGAAAAGCCAATTCCTGAGGATGATCCTGCAGCATCACAAGCAGCAGCCTTAAAGGCAGAAGCTGGAGATCGTATTGCCCCCAAAAGGGACGATGCTCCCCGTAAAGAAAATAAACCACAACCTCGTAATCAAAAAGGTGGTGATGATCGTCGTCGATCAGGTAAGCTTACTATAAACCAAGCACTTGGTGGGGGTGGAAATAGACAACGTTCCCTAGCTTCAATAAAACGAAAACAAGATCGTGAACGCCGCAAGATGGCTGCCGAAAATATGGGTGAACGAGAAAAGGTTGTACGTGACGTACAGGTCCCAGAAGCAATCACAGTTCAAGAATTAGCAAATCGTATGGCAGAAAAAACAGCTGCTGTTGTAAAAGCACTTATGACAAATGGAATTATGGCAACGCAAAATCAGACGATAGATGCTGATACAGCTGAATTAATTATTGAAGAATTTGGCCATAAAATTGTGCGTGTTTCTGATGCAGATGTTGAAGACGCTATAAAATTAGCTGAAGATAACGTTGAAGACCTAAAACCGCGCGCTCCAGTAGTGACAATAATGGGTCATGTTGATCATGGTAAAACATCAGTGCTGGATGCACTTCGAAAAACAAACGTAGCTTCAGGTGAAGCAGGCGGTATCACACAACATATCGGCGCCTATCAAATAACCACAGAAAACGGTACGTTACTGTCATTCCTAGACACACCTGGACACGCAGCATTTACATCAATGAGGGCCCGCGGTGCTCAAGTTACTGATATAGTAGTTTTAGTTGTTGCTGCGAACGATGGTGTAATGCCTCAAACTATTGAAGCAATTGCACATGCTAAAGCTGCCAATGTACCATTAATAATAGCAATTAATAAAATGGACC